>TARA_B110000046_G_scaffold185367_1_pt1 | contig 14495 bp, 15 predicted proteins | sample TARA_B110000046 | Tara Oceans TARA_B110000046 (sample SAMEA4397157) | marine metagenome | biome: Polar Biome; feature: [DCM] deep chlorophyll maximum layer (ENVO:01000326); material: water (ENVO:00002006), including particulate matter (ENVO:01000060) such as... | depth 40 m
GATCTAAATCGAATAATTCCTTTTTTAATTTTTCTGAATAATACCCTCCATCCCATTTTTGGAGTTGATCTATTCCGTCTAATCTTTTAGCGTAGTTTTCTAAATTTTTAAATTCTTTTAATGCTGCAGGTTTTGCTTTTTCTAATAAGTTGTTAGAAAATTCAATCACTTTTTCAGGCGTTTCTGCCATTCTTTCTTCCAAAACAAAATGAGCATGCGTTTTATAGTTTAGTAGATTTGCTCTTTGATGACGAAGGTTTACAATCTCTAAAACAACTTTTTCATTGTTAAATTCATTGTCTTGAAAAGCTTTTTTACCAGCGGCAATTGCCAATTTCTTACGTAATTCTCTATTGTCTGCATAGGTCAAAAAAGGAACATAACTTGGGTGATCTAGCGTAAAAATATAACCTTCTTTATCTTTATATTTTGCAATTTCTTTAGCCGCTTCTTTTACACTCTCTGGTAAACCTGCGACATCATCTTCATTTGTTAAATGCATTTCAAAAGCATTGGTTTCTGCTAATACATTTTCTCCAAACTTTAAAGATAATTTAGAAAGTTTTGCGTCAATTTCACGAAGTTGGGTTTTATCAATCTCATTTAAATTAGCACCATTTCTGGCAAAACTTTTGTATTGCTTATCTAAAAGCATCGTTTGTTCAGAGCTTAAGTTTAAATTTTTTTTTACATCAAAAACAGATTTTACTTTTTTAAATAAATTTTCATTTAACGTAATGTCATTTCCAAACGCACTTAAAATTGGTGAAACTTCTTGCGCAATTTTCTGAATTTCATCATTTGTTTCTGCTGAGTTTAAGTTAAAAAAGATACTCGTAATTCTGTTTAGTTTTTCACCTGAAAAATCCAAAGCAACCGTTGTGTTTTCAAAACTTGGTTTTTCAGAATTTTTTATAATTTCATCAATTTCTACTTTGGCAATTTCTATTGCTTTTTCTATTGCAGGCTTGTAATCTGAATTAGAAATTTTAGAAAAAGGAGCTGTATTAAAATCGTTTAAAAGTGGATTCATTTAGAAAGTGTAGTTGTTTGTTTTTGGAAATGTGTAATTGGTAAAAAGAATAATATTTTATTTTTTCATACGTTCAGAAGCTTGTTCAACCTTTAATTTTAAACCTTCCTTGTAGGTCATAATTTTATCTAAAACACATTGGTCTGAAGTACCAATAATTTGTGCTGCTAAGATTCCTGCATTTTTTGCACCATCTAAAGCTACTGTTGCTACAGGCACACCACCAGGCATTTGTAAAATTGATAAAATAGAATCCCAACCATCAATTGAATTTCTGCTTTTTACAGGAACACCAATTACAGGTAAAGGACTCATACTTGCAACCATTCCCGGTAAGTGAGCTGCGCCACCAGCACCAGCAATAATTACTTTTACGCCTCTTATGTGAGCGTTTTTAGAATACTCAAATAATTTTTCTGGAGTTCTGTGAGCAGAAACAATATCTACTTCTATTTGTATATCAAAACTCTCTAAAATATCTATTGCTTCTTGCATGATTGGGAGATCAGAATCACTTCCCATTATTATTCCTACCATAATCTATTTGCTTATCACTCTAATCGTTTCTTTTACTTTTTGCGCTATTTCTCTTGCTTTATCAATGTCAGCATTTACAATCGTTACATGCCCCATTTTGCGAAAAGGACGTGTTTCTTTTTTACCATAAATATGAGGTGTAACACCATCAATTTTTAAAATTTCTGCTATGTTTTCATAAATTACATCCCCAGAAAAACCTTCTTCACCAACTAGGTTCACCATAATTCCGGCAACTTTACTTGCTGTATTCCCTAAAGGAAGATTTAAAACTGAACGTATATGTTGTTCAAATTGATTCGTATAACTTGCTTCAATAGAATAATGCCCAGAATTGTGTGGTCTTGGAGCGACTTCATTTACCAAGATTTCATTGGTTTCTGTTTGAAACATTTCTACAGCTAACAACCCAACAAAATCTAGTTCGTTTACAACTTTTAAAGCCACTTCTTGTGCCTTTTTCACTACAGATTCTTCAAATCTTGCAGGACAAATTACATATTCTACTTGGTTTGCTTCTGGATGAAATTCCATTTCCACAACAGGATATGTTTTGGTTTCACCATCCGCATTTCTTGCAACAATTACTGCTAATTCATTTTTAAACGGAATTAATTGCTCTGTAATACACTCAACATTCGGTAAGGACTCTAAATCAGAAAAATTTCTGATAATTTTCACCCCATTTCCATCATAACCGAAACGTGCAGCTTTCCAAACAAAAGGAAAATTGATAATATCATTTTCTAAACAATGTATTAATTCTTCTAAAAAAGCAAAATGAGAAAACGCTGCTGTTGGTATTTGATGATCAAAATAAAAATGTTTTTGCCTCGCTTTATTTTGAATAATTCGTAGCTCTTTTGGTTTTGGATAAATGGTTAATCCTTCTTCTTGTAATTTGTCTAAAGCATCAATGTTTACATTTTCAATTTCTATAGTTAGTAGATCTACAGTTTTACCAAAGTTGTATACAGCATCAAAATCTAGTAAATCTCCAAGTTCAAAATGATTACAAATTTCGGCACAAGGTGCATTTTTATTAGCGTCTAAGATTGAAGTATAAATATCGAACTTTTGTGTTTCAGCAAGAAGCATTCTACCCAATTGCCCACCACCTAAAATACCTAATTTAAAATCAGAAGAAAAATAATTTTTCACGTTTAATGTTATTACGTTTAAGCAAAAATAAGCATCTATTTTTAGGTATGCTAAAAATTACTGATTCTAATTGTAGATCCGTTTTTTGTAACTCTGTACTCAATTGCTGGACACTCAAAACCTTCTGTTTGTGGAGCTCCACCAAAATCTACACTGTATTTGCTTTCATCACAAGTACATTGTAAGAGTCTGTTGCTAAAAGTCATGGCAGATGTACAATCATTGCTTGGGCAAAATTTATCAAAAGCAACAAAATCGTTCCCATTTTTATTAAATAATAAAAGGCCTTTTCTTCCTCCAGAAAGTTCTGCAAAACCACCAGGAGTTTGTGCATTTATCATTTCGGGGTTATTTAAATCTTTAACAAGACTTATAGGTAATGACCTTATACAGTTTGCTAAATTGGTTGTGTCAGAACAATTTATAAACAAACAACAACTAAATAAAAATAATATTTTTTTAAACATAGTGCACTTCCGTTTTTACAAAAACGATGACAAGTTACAAATATTTTGTATATTTGTAGTCCAATCTCATACCTGTTTAGGTAATGGGATTTTTTAAATTTAAAAAACTATGAGTGACATATCTTATTATTCAGAACAAGGATTAAAGAAATTGAAGGATGAATTGTTTCAGTTAGAACAATATGAGCGGCCAAGAGTAACACAAGAAATTGCAGACGCTAGAGATAAAGGTGATTTGAGCGAGAATGCAGAATATCATGCAGCAAAAGAAGAGCAATCTCATTTAGAGTTTAAAATTGCGAAACTAAAAAATGTTGTCTCAAATGCACGTATACTTGATGAAAGTCAGTTAGACACCTCTAAGGTATTGATTCATTCTACAGTAAAAATCAAGAACACTACAAACGGAATGGAGTTTGACTATAGATTAGTTGCTGATTCTGAAACAGATGTTAGAAATGGAAAATTGTCTGTAAATTCTCCAATTGGTAGAGGTTTATTAGGAAAGAAAGTAGGAGAAATTGCAGAAATTCAGGTTCCAAATGGAATTATGAAATTTGAGATTGTAGAAATTTCTAGGTAACTTCAATACAAACGTTAGCAAAGTAATTTTATGTTATTGTACTTGATTTAATTGCGTATTGAAATCAATCATAAATTCGGGTTTTGACATAGTCAAAACCCGAATTCTTTTTTATATTTACGAACAGCGAAAGCCTAAAAACTAATAATTTTTTTAAGATGAGCATATTTACAAAAATAATTACCGGAGAAATACCAAGTTATAAAGTTGCCGAGGATGATAACTTTATTGCCTTTTTAGACATCAATCCCAATGCAAAAGGGCATACTTTGGTCGTTCCTAAAAAAGAAGAAAATAAAATTTTTGATTTATCAAAAGACGATTACAGTGCTTTAATGGTTTTTTCTTATAGAGTTGCAAAAGCGTTAGAAAAAACAGTTCCTTGCAAAAGAATTGGAATGAGTGTGATTGGGTTAGAGGTACCTCATGTTCATGTGCATCTCGTCCCTACAAACATAATGGCAGATATGCAGTTTACGCATAAAGTAAAATTGGCTTCGGATGAGTTTGTTGGTTTGGCTCAAAATATCTCTAGTAATTTTGAGTAGCATGAAAAATTGGTTAAAAGTAGGTCTGTTTTGGGGAGTGTTTATGTTTATTTTGATGGCGTTTATTTTCCCGTATTTCAGTAATGAAAACATTACAATGCGATTAGTATTGATGAAATTTGTGTTTTGGACTTTTGGAGGGTTAATTTATGGTTTTGTTACAAATAAGAAAAGTTAATAGGTGTTTCGTAATCTAAAATTAATCAGTTTTTTATTTCGAAATAAGCTTTCTTAAAGTATTCTAATCTGATAAATATAAAGGTGTTAATAATTTAGAGAGCTTCAGTAACTTATTTAGATTTTACTTTTTAAATAAGAAGATTAACTAAATTTTATCTAGTGAAATCTCGAAGGTACTTCCTTTTTCAAGTTCAGATTTTTTAACGAATATTTTTCCAATATGATAATCTTCTACAATTCTTTTTGAAAGCGATAGTCCTAATCCCCAACCACGTTTTTTTGTTGTAAAACCAGGTTTAAATATTTGTTTAAATAATTTTTTAGGAATTCCTTTTCCAGAATCTGAAACAGTAATTTTTACTTTCTTAGGATTTTCTTCAATAACTATAATTAATTCACCTTTTCCTAACATGGCGTCAATGGCATTTTTTATTAAATTTTCTATAACCCAACCAAATAGCTCTATGTTTAATTTTGCATAAATTTCATCATCAGAACTAGAAAAAGAGAACGAAATTTGTTTCGAACTTCTAGATTCTAAATAATCAAAAGCTTGTTTTGTAATGCCGACAATATTTTCTTTTTTTAATGCTGGTTTTGAACCAATTTTAGAAAAACGATTTGCAATAGTATTTAATCGATGCACATCTTTTTCAATTTCATTAATATAAGTTTCATCAACCTTTTCCATCTTTAAAATGGCAATCCATCCTAAAAGAGAAGATAGAGGTGTGCCAATTTGATGCGCTGTTTCCTTTGCCATTCCTGTCCAAAGTTTATTGGTCTCTGCAGCTTTATTAGAGCTGTAGAAGAAATAAATTACAGCCAAAAAAAGTACTAAAATTAAAATTAACGCTAAAGGGTAATAGGTTAGTTTATTTAATAAATCCGAATTCTTATAATAGATAAATTGTTTATTTTCCCCATCATAAATTATTTCTATTGGCTGGTTTTGTGTTTTCATGATAGCCAACTGTTTCTTTAAAAAAGTAGGGTCTAAAGATTTAATAGAATCTAAGTTATTCGCATAGATAATTTCACCTTTATCATCAACAAGAATTAAAGGAATGCTATTGTTTGTGGTAATAATTTTATCTGGTAATGTAATGTTTGAGTCTAAATTTGCATTCGATAATTCTTTCTGAGCTTCTGCAAGAATTTCCATCCGAACCCTTTCTTCATATTTAAATTTCTGAAAAAAAGTATAGGTATTCCATAGAATTAAAGTTACAATTATAAACGAAACAAGAACTGTAATTCGTTTCAATAAAAGAGTGTTTGCGTAAATTTTCATTAAAACAAATATAAAGGTTTCTTACATATAACTCATTTCAAGATTTGATAGTATCTTTACCTAACTAAATTTATATAAATGTTAACTATCAATCCAAAAGAAATTTCAACAGGTAAATTGCATGGTTATTTATTAGGTGCAATTGCACCAAGACCAATTGCGTTTGCAAGTACTATTGATGCTGATGGAAACCCTAATTTATCACCGTTTAGTTTTTTTAATGTATTTGGTTCTAATCCACCAACTTTAATCTTTTCACCTGCTAGAAGAGTAAGAGATAATACAACAAAACATACTTTAGAAAATGCTCTTGCTACTAAAGAGGTTGTTATAAATGTAGTGAATTATGATATTGTACAACAAATGTCTTTAAGTAGTTCAGAATATCCAGAAGGCGTAAATGAGTTTGAAAAAGCAGGGTTTACTATGTTGCCTTCTGAAGAGATTAAGCCTTTTAGAGTGGCAGAATCTCCTGTGCAATTTGAATGTAAGGTAAAGGATGTTATTTTTACTGGAGATCAAGGAGGAGCAGGTAATTTAATCGTTTGTGAGGTTGTGAAAATTCATATTTCTGAAGCAGTCTTAGCAGATGATGGAGGCATAGATCAGCATAAAATTGATTTGGTTGCAAGAGCAGGAGGTAGTTATTATACAAGAGCAAGAGATGGTTTTTTTGAAATTCCAAAACCAATATCAACCTTAGGAATTGGAGTAGATGCAATTCCTTTAGAAATTAGAAACAGTAGGATCTTAACAGGAAATAATTTAGGCATGTTAGGTAATGTAGAGCAACTACCTGCAGAAGATACTGTTAATAACTTTGGTAAAGAACATGCCCATTTTATTGGGATAGAAGAGGTAAAAAAACATACATTTGCCCAAGAGTATTTAAGTAAAAATGATGTAGAAAGTGCTTGGAAAGTACTTTTATTAAAATAGAAATTATGGAAGTTATTGGTAAAGTAAAATTAATTGGAGATGTTCAAACTTTTGGAACTGGTGGTTTTAAAAAAAGAGAGCTAGTTGTAACTACAGATGAGCAATATCCTCAGATGATAATGATCGAGTTTGTACAAGACAAAACAGACTTGTTAAACAGCTATAAAGTTGGGCAAGATGTAAAAGTGTCTATTAATTTACGTGGTAGAGAATGGATCAACCCAGAAGGTGTTGCAAAATACTTTAACGCAATTCAAGGTTGGAGAATCGAGAACCTATCATCTCAAGCTGCACCAAGTAATTTACCTCCAGTAGATAAGTTTGAGCCTGCATCTAATGTTTCTGATGAAGAGCCAGATGATTTGCCTTTCTAAATAGAATTAGGACCCTTAGGATTAAGATAAATAAAAAAGAGAAAATTCATATTTTGAATTTTCTCTTTTTTATTTAATAGAGTTTGAACTCTTGTTTCTTTTATCTGATAGCGAAGCTAATTAGAAATCTATTTTTTTTCTTCTTTTTTAGGCATTGGCCCTCGCAAATGAACGACCAATCCATTTAAAAAATTACGTAAAATTTGATCTCCACACTCTACATACTTTGGATGTTCTTCATTTCTAAATAAAGCGCCTAATTCTCCTTTACTTACTTTAAAATCTACTAAAGCGCAAATTTCTACAATATCTGTATCGCGTAGTTTATGAGCCACACGTAGTTTTTTTAAAATGTCGTTATTTGATAATCCCATAATGCAAATGTAAGTGAATTAATCTACTACTTTAAAAATTGCCCACGCATAAATTGCAAATCTTGCAAATCTAAATAACCCAAATAATATAACATTTTTAAAAGGATATTTAATCATCCCTGCAGCGAAACAAGCAATAGAAAAAGGTAAAGGCAATATAGCACCAACCAAAACTAAAATACCACCCCATTTACGAGTGTTTTTTAAATTTTCGGCCATTTTAACTTCTAAGTATTTTTTTATAGCTTTTATTTTCAAAGCTGATTTTCCTAGAAAATAAGATATTAACCCACCACTATAAGAGAGTGTTGCTAAGATTACTAAATTTAAAATTGGGTCACCTGTTTTCTTAGACCATGCAATAAAAATTTCTGGTGGAATTAAGCCTAACAATGTTTCAGAAACAAAGAAAGTAATTAAAATAGTTATTCTAGAAAATGTTTCTGTAAAATGATGCAAGCCATCATTAACATTATAGACGTATTTGTTGAATAAAAAAATGGCTAAAATAATACCAAAAATTGGGAAGACAGCTTTTTTTAAATTATTCCAAACAAATAGATAAAGCCCAGTTCTTGCATAATAATTATGCATTAACTTTGCTTTTAATTTTTTGCTTTTTTTTTTTCTTCTTTTTAATTTTAGCATTTAACGAGTTTTGACAAAAATAAAACTTCACACAAAAATAGTGACAAAATCCTTATAAACTAAACTTTAATTAATATTAACATTTTTTTAATAATTCATTAAATTTGCTAAAATGAATTACTAAATAATGATTTGGCTTAAAGATGAAATTGTTTTTCCTGATTATAAATTTACAACCCAAGAAGGGGTCTTAGCTCTTGGTGGAGATTTATCTGAGAAAAGATTAATTTATGCCTACAAAAACGGAATTTTCCCCTGGTTTTCAGAAGGAGATCCAATTGTTTGGTATTGTCCTCTTGAAAGAATGGTATTATTTGCTGATCAAATAAAAGTGTCAAAATCGATGCAAAAAATCATCAATAAAAATAAATTTGTAATTACGGAGAACAAAGCTTTTAACGAAGTAATTTATAATTGTAAAAATATCGATAGAGGTGATGGTTTTGGAACCTGGATTACAGACGATATGGAACAAGCTTACATTAATTTACATGAAAAAGGAATCGCAAAATCTATAGAAATTTGGTTGAATGATGAATTAGTTGGTGGTTTATATGGATTAGAAATTAACCATATATTTTGTGGAGAAAGCATGTTCAGTAAAGTCTCAAATGCTTCCAAATTAGCTTTCATCCATTTGGTTAAAAGTAAAAACTACAAACTTATAGATTGCCAAGTTTACAATGAGCATTTAGTAAGTTTAGGAGCTAGAGAAATAGATAGAAATACTTTTTTAAGTATTTTAAAATCTCCAACCAATATTTAAACCAACTCTAGGTAATAAAATAGGAGAATTAGAACCAAATAAATTACGTCCAACTCCACCATAGAAATCAATTACTAAGCCACCACTTGCAATATATTTTGCACCCACAGCAACACCTAAAGCCCCATCCGTAAATTTAACATCGTAATCTCCAGAATCTTTTATAGCTTCCTTTTTTCCTGAGTTTATCCCAAAAAAACCTTCGCCAAAGAAATTCAATTGTTCATTAGTTGTAAAATAATGACGATAATAAGGAGTAATCACCATATTTTCATTATACCTAAAAGTAACCCCTTCTTTTTCTAAATTAAATAACGCAGAAACTCCAAAAGAAGAATCATCTGTTAAATAACGTTCATAAGAGAACTCTAAACCTCTAATTACTAAGGCATCACCAATGTCTAGTTTTATTTCTTGTTGGGCAAAACCAAAAGAACCTACAAATAATGTGAAAATTAAAATAAATTTTTTCATAGATTTTTATCTTTGGGAAGAATGTTTTAATTTATATAAAATTTATTCCTAAAATCGATAGCCAACAGAAATTCCAAATCGACCAACAGCTTCATTATTTTCACTTTCTAAAAAGTTTCTACCAACTCCTAATACTAATTCAGTTGTAAACCCTTTATAGGAAACGAATTTACCTCCTATAGAGATACCAAGTGCAAGACCAGTTACATCTTCATTGTTTCTGTCAAAAAGAAAATTATCTTCGGCAGAAAATAACATTCCAAAACCTTCTACAAAAAAACCACGTGCAAATTTACCTGAAAAATAACGTCTATAATAGGGTGTAATCGCATAGTTTAAATCAGTTTCATCACCGTCTGTATTTATGGTTACCGCAGTTCCAAAAGAAGATTCTTCGTCGATTAATCTTTCGTAAGAAACATCGATCCATTTAGCTGCAAGCAACGTTAGCGCGTTTATTTTTAATTCGTGTTTTTTATTAAAATCTTGTGGGTATATTTCTTCTTTTTCCTGAGCAATTGAGAGTGTTACCACAAACAATAATATGAGTAAAGCATTTTTTTTCATTATATATTATTTTTTTATCTAACAAAAGTATGCAAAAAGAATGCCAAGAAAATTAAAAAACTGCTCTTAATTGTATATTTCCTGTATGAATCGTTTTTGAATTCTCGCTTTTTCTACCTAAGTAATTGATATTTAGGTTTAAAAAGGAATTTAATTTTTGATTGAATAATAAGCTCCAAGTATAGTTTTTTCCTGCTTGTAAACCTTCTAACATTTGGTATGCAACGGGTGTATTAGAATTTCCAGTAAAATCATTTAAAAACACATTTACATTTGCAGAAATCTGATTTTTCTTTTTACTGATATAAAAATAATCAACTCCAATTTTTTGTTGCTGTAATACTTCAAAATTCTCTAATCTATTTTGTTTGTTTTTGTAATGATAAAAAACAGAAAAACGATTATTATCATTATACAGAAAACTAATTTTTGGTTGAACTTCTTTGGCTTCAATTTCGTAGTTTCTATTGATGAAATTTTCTGTTTCTAAAGTGTTTTTACTTGTTTTCCCCATTAAATTAATCAGCCAGAAGGTCGCTAGTTTGTGCGCGTAATCTATTTGATGAACTTTAATATTATTATCCTGACTACCAATAAAATATTGTTGTTTTATTTTAGAATCACCATAGGTGAAAGTTAAACTGTTATTTTGTAAATCTTTATTGAAATATAAACTGTTTCTAAAGTTTAAATTCAAACCAATTAAAGAGTTTTCATCAAAATCAAAAGGATTTAATTGAAACGAATTTCCTACTCTTTCTTGTTCGTTTTCAACGGATAAAAAACTTTGATTGTAAAAGTGGGAAATCAGTTTTTTTATTCCAGTTTTAGAAGACCAATTTCTGGGGTTTATAGTTAAACTTTGTTTCCATTTTGCTCTTTGAGTCGCAAGGTAGCTTAGGTTTGGTTTTGGTAATCTTAAATAGTTTGCTTGGTCTTGAAATTGTGCAATTTCAAATTCGTTAAAATCTTGAATTCCATCATTATTATAATCAATCCAAGTATAAAAGCCAAGACCGGGTTCTGTTTTTATATAAATGTAATCTTGTCGAGCAACATTGCCAGAAGAAGTTTCATAAACAGTACTTAAATTAATGAAATTATTAAACATTTTCTGATTGAAAACGATTCTAGAGTTCAGTGCTTTTTCATCCTCAGAAAAATTATTTTTTGTAATTCTGTAATTTGCAAACACACTTAAATGGGTGTTTTTGTTTTTGATGAGTTTACTTTTAACATAAAATGTTTTTCTGTTGTTAATCTCAGAAAATTCATTCGATTTTATACTGTCATTATTTCTGTAATTAAATCCGATTTTCGCAAATATCTTTGTAGAATCACCAAGACCAATATAGCCTTCATATTCTTTAAAGCGATGACTAGTATTGACGAAAGTTTGAGTGTCTATGTTTTTTCTACTATTAGTCTCAAAATTAATAAACGTTCCAAACCAAGATTTTTTAAGGCGGTGTTCTGCTTTTGCCTTCGCTCTAAAGAATGAATTATCTTCTAATGTTGAGGTGTTCTCAAGCAAGCTTCCATTCACAAAAAACGAAGTATTTTTAATATTTAATCTAGAGTTAATTGTGTGTTTTACTCCGTTAAAAACATCCGTGTAGTTTAAGCTATTGAATCTGTATAAAACAAAATCGTCTGTTTTATTTTGTAAACTTAATTCTGATTGAAAATACTTTTTTGTAGCGTTATTGGTTAATATATTCCAATCTCTGTTAAATTCTACAGATTCCCAACGTTGAATGGTTTTAAAATCATTTTGAACAAACTCATAATTGATATTGCTTTTTAATTGCCATTTTTTATCAATCAAAACTTGTTGCCAACCAACTTTTGCGGCAACTGCTTTATTTTGAGTATCATCTAAATTTGAAAATAAATTTGCATCATTATTACTAATCGCAATTTCTGAATTAATCACTGTTTTTTTAGTTGGTGTATAATCAGATTTAACTACAATTATTTGTGTTTTTGTAGGCGCCACTAATTTTACAATTGGTTGATAATCTCCCTGATTCACACCTGCAAAAACAAAAATATTTCCAATAGCGATTGTTCTGTCTAAAGTATAATCGCCATTATTTGCACCAACATTAGTGAATGCCACATTGTATAATTCATCTGTTTCGGTCGTAGAAAACTCAAAAGTTTCTACAGCGCTATTTGTAACTTTTTTATATTGAATTCTATTCTCATTAAATGTATCTAAAAAAGCACTTTCTGCAACCATAGCGTCAGAATTATTACCAGCATTTGCTAAGATTTGTTTTTGTTCAATGGATAAGTTTTGCTGTAAAGGTTGATTTTTTGCGTCATTTTCAGAATAAAAATAACCTGCAATATTAAATTTATCACTTTCATAAGAAACTTCATTATAGGTTATAAATCGGGTATAATTTCTGTTGGAATATTGAAATTCAACCCAAATTCTCATATCATTTGTAATAGGGAAAGTAGTATTAAATGAAATCTCACTTAAATTATAATTAATGGTGTAATCTTCGTTTTCTCCACGCTTCATTTTAGCACCGTTTACGTAAACACTTTCACTGCCTTCAATCATTAATATCGAAGCTTCATTATTCGTACCGTAAATTTTATATGGACCTTGATTTCCTTCAGTTGCAGTAAAAGTAAACGTGTTAAATTTACCTCTAACAATTGCTCCTGAAGCAGCCACTTTTAAATGGTCATTTATCGTTGCTTCGACTTCTAAACCAGCAACTTGTTTCTTAAAAGGTAAAAAATAACTTTTGTTATTTTTTAATGAAATATCACCCGCTTTTACGCGCCAATTTTTGCTAAACATCTCTATGAAAATCCTGTCAAAATCTGTGATATTTTGTGAATACCCATTTTCTTGAATCGGAATATTGGTATCAAAAATATTGGCTCGTAAAGTAACGTCTTTTGATAGTTTTCCTGAAATTTCTAAATCTAATGCAGCGTTTGTAACTGTATTTTGGTTGTTTCCACTTGTAATTCCTCTACTAATAAAACCTCGGGTTTGTAAACCTTCAAAAAGATTAACTTGTAATACTTTTTTGTTCGTAGTTAAACTGTATAAAACTGCATTATTTGCTTTATTTTTTAGGATGAGTTTGTCATCGAAAGGGGTGTATACTTTGGTTACAAAATTTGGAAGTTTAAAGTATTCAACCCTAATTTTTTGATATTTTTTTGAATTGATTATTAGTACTGCCTTGCTAAAATCTACTTTAAAATTGGATGCAGAAATACGATTTTTAGAAATATCAAAAACTTTAAATCGTTGAGAATTAATCGCAAAAGAATCTAATTGAATGGTGTCTTTTGTTACTTTAATAATTCTAGACCTAAAATCTTTAGATATCGTTTGTGATTGGATAGAAAGTCCAATTAAAACCAGTAATAAAAAAAGAATTTTCTTGTGCATATATACGATACGTATAGAACGTAAAAATAGTTTTTTTAATATATGTTAGTTGAATCCTAGAATAGAGATTGCTGTTTCACCGGGTTTTCGTGAGCCAACAACCATTTCTTTCGCCATATCCCACCTGCATAACCTGTTAAAGATCCATCAGAACCAATAACTCTGTGACAAGGAATAATAATCCAAATTGGGTTTTTCCCATTTGCTGAAGCAACTGCTCTTATAGCTTTTATATCACCTAAAGCTTTGCTTTGTTCTAAATAACTTTTTGTTTTACTAAAAGGAATATTTAGCAATTCTTTCCAAACTTTTATTTGAAATTTAGTTCCTTTTGGATTTACAGTTAGGTTAAAACTATCTCTTTTTCCTTTGAAATATTCTTCTAACTGTAGTACACAATCTTGTAAACAAATAGGTATTTCTTTGGATGTTTCAATGTCATCATCCAAGACCGAAACAGATTGAATTCCGTTGAAGTCTCCTACAATTTTTGCAGTTCCGATTGGTGTTTTGTAATATATAGTTTTAGTTTGTTGCATTATATTCCAAAAACGTCTTTAGAGTTTTGAGTCGTGATCTCCACGATTTCTTGAAATGAAATGCCATAAATAGCTACTAATTTATCGATAATATTTGTAATGTAAGAACTTTCATTTCTTTTTCCTCTAAAGGGAGTAGGAGCTAAATAAGGTGAATCAGTTTCTAAAACAATATGTTGCAAAGCTATTTCATTTAGAAATTTATCAATTTTACCATTTTTAAAAGTAGCAACACCACCAATTCCTAATTTCATATTATAAGAAATGGCTTGTTTTGCTTGTTCTAATGTTCCTGTAAAGCAATGAAAAATCCCTCTTAAAGCATCGCTTTTCTCTGATTCTAAAATTTCAAAAATCTCATCAAAAGCTTCTCTACAATGAATAACAATTGGAATTTTCTTTTCTTTTGCCCATTTGATTTGAGTTTTAAAAGCTTCTTGCTGTTGAACTAGAAAGTTTTTATCCCAATATAAATCAATACCAATTTCGCCAATTGCATAAAAACCTCTCTTATCAATCCAGTCTTTTACATGCGCTAATTCTTCTAAATAGTTTTCTTTAACTGAAGTTGGATGCAAACC
>TARA_B110000046_G_scaffold183147_1_pt1 | contig 14402 bp, 6 predicted proteins | sample TARA_B110000046 | Tara Oceans TARA_B110000046 (sample SAMEA4397157) | marine metagenome | biome: Polar Biome; feature: [DCM] deep chlorophyll maximum layer (ENVO:01000326); material: water (ENVO:00002006), including particulate matter (ENVO:01000060) such as... | depth 40 m
ATCATCTGATGGGTGTTCGCTGCCTTCGGCGTCATGATCAGCAGAGTGCTCACTGCCTGAGGCTTCTGTGGCTATACTATCCGAAGGATGCTCACTACTGTTATCTGATGGATGTTCAGCACTTTCAGTGGATGTAGCTTCTACCTTATCCAAACCTTTTGCCTCTTTTTTCGGAGGTGTACTGCAAGCGCTTGCAGAAATAAATATGAAAAATGAAAATATCCACAGACCGCTGATTAGCGTTTTTATCTTATTAGAATTGACAATCATAGCTTTTTAGGTTAATTAATATTTAATGAACTTAGTAAATATAAGAAATATAACCTTTTTAGTCATCAGCCACATAAATAATGTGTCAATAGAAATATTTATTTATCGTATTTGATTTCTTGCGTCAATCTGATCAATCTTCAATTATTTTATTCTTACTAGGTTTAGAGCAACTAAAGAGATAAAAATTTTCCTTATCGTCCAATTGGTTAAAACTTATAAGAAGTATTAATAATATTTTAAGAAAGGGCTCCCCTATTCTACACGATAAGTTTAATTTTAATTATTGCGTTGGTTTAAGGCAAGATCTATTGTTCTCATCATTAGCTTAATTTCAAGGGACTTATCTCAACTGTTTCAAGTCCTTTATTGACTTCCACCAAGCCACATTATTGATGGGTTCGCCATACGTCAATGTCTCTCCTAGTTTAGGGGTAACTAAGTTAACCTGATTTTCAGATGCATACTGTACGGCTAAGTCGATAGGTTCATACCAATCATGATTGGACAAATTAAATGTACCCCAATGAATGGGGAACATTATGTTAGCTTTTAAGTCTATGGCTGCTTGAACCGACTGCTCGGGATGCATATGGATATCTCTCCATCCAAGGTCTTTTCCATAATCTCCAATTTTAATAAAACCCATTTCAATAGGTCCCAATTTCTCTCCAATATCACGAAAATGATCGCCATAGCCTGAATCACCACTATGATAGATCCGATGATTAGGACTAGAAATGACCCAAGAAGCCCATAATGTGGCATTGGTTAAACCAGTACGACCTGAATAATGTCTTGCCGGGGTACAATGAATAGTGAACTCATCCAAAGTGAGGCGCTCCCACCAATCCATTTCATGAATTTGAGCTGCTGAGATGCCCCATTCAATGAGATGGGCTTTGATCCCAATACCTACATAAAACTGGCTACCTGACGCAGCGAGTACTTTAACTGTTTTCATATCTAAATGATCAAAATGATCATGAGAAATGATAACGATATCAATTGGAGGCAATGCCCCTATCGTCAAGGGAGATCGACTAAACCTTTTGGGGGCGATCAATTTTATGGGAAAGGCGTGATCTGATAGCATGGGATCAGTGAGTATCCGCTTACCATCCATTTCGATATAAACGGTAGCATGCCCTAGCCAAGTAGCCCTTATGCCCGCTTTGACTGAATCAGTAACAACCGGTACTTCCACTGGAAATAGGCCTGACGGTACGCGTTGTTGCTTTCCAAGTAGGTCTACTATATTCACCCTGATATCGTAAGGGATAACGGACGGTAAGTTTTGAAAATGAGCGCCATTAAATGACCTAGAGGCTTGAGCTTTTATAGTACTTTCTCTATCCATGACTCCTCCGAATTCAGTCCCATTTAATATCCATTGAGTAAAGGCATAGATGAATAAGGAGATAATGGTAAGGGAGGCAATTGTAATTTGAAGCTTTCTTTTCATTAGATGAAATCGGATATAATCTTAGGGACCAGATTGTGTAGAAATAAAAAATAATCCTAAAATAAATAAGCATTTTACTTACCTGCACAATTATTTAGTCTGTATATTTATTGAGAAATGATTAAATGATGACTAGAGATTTTACCACTTTGTTCATTTATAAGATTTAAAATATATAATCCTGAGACCAAATGGCCTAAATCAATCATATTATTATTGGGTATTGAACCCGAAATTGTCTTGGAACCATCCATAGATAAAATGATAAAGGAGCTATATTCAGATTTCGATATTTTTATCAAGCCCGTAGTTGGATTAGGATAAACAGAAACTAGATCTTCTAAAAGGGAGGTTACACCCAAAGTGATACTTTGAGCTGCAGAAAACCAGTTCATATTAAATCCAGAAGTCAATACCTTCATTCGTAACGTATGAACTCCTGCAGGAATATAAATATATTCCCAAATAGTTTCCCAACTTTGCCAACCCCCTGTTACTGGTATGGACATGATTAAAAGCTCCGTCTCTGTAGTATTCTCATCGACGAGATAGAATCCGATACGACCTGATTGACTTTCTGATGCAATTCTTAAACTTAGTACAAATTCACGATCTTCTCGGACAAATATTTTATAGTCTGCGTAATCACCAGCATCCGTCCAACCAATATTACTGCCTCCTCCTGCATCTGTAGTTTCTTCAGTACCTAATCCTCGTTGATCCTCATAATTTTCGGCCTCAATTTTGCCTGGTAAAACGTAACGTTCTGGTAAATTATTAATTACGAAAAAATCAGAAAAAGCGACCAATGACTTATTATCTGTCGACAAGATCATAAAATCATTAAGGGTAATTGTAATTATGTCTGAAAATAATACGGGATCCTCAAGAGTAATTAAAACCGTTCTATCATTACTCATTTTTACCTCATTAACTACTATTGGTAGACCATTGTTTTTTACCTCTAAAAATGATTCAGAACCCATTAGTGAAGCTGCTTGAACTGCCTTATTAGTTACTAATTCTATTGAATATGGATCGGAGGTCATTTTTGCAGTGAGTGCTATAAACGGAAGATCCTCTGAGCTCTCAACTTTTTTAAATTCAATGCTGCTCATATTAATAGCTCCTTGGTCAAAATGAATTTTTAGTTCTTGTCTTCCAGCCTCAATATTTATATTATCAATTGAATGGGTGACAAATGATGACCATCCTCCTGTTGTTGAAAGGGTTTGTAATGGGGTAATACTTTGATCATTCAATTCGAAATGAAATTTAATATTCGATTGGTCAGAGGCCAATCGAATATCAGCACGGTAGATACCCGATTCAGTGATTTCGACAGTATACTTAGTCCATTCTCCATCGTTAGTAAAGCCGATATGGTAACCATTACTATTAACATCATCAACATTCGTTTCTATGTCAACGCCATCATTTCGATAAGACCATCCAGAGTTCCATGCCTGGAAGCTACCTGAGGAATTATTATAGTCAGCCACATCTTCATCTAGATAAGCAAATTCATTTTTACCTAGATCAAAATCAGAGAGGAAAATGACTCCAGGGATCTCCTGCTTAGCATATGGAATTGTTTCATCAGTATGAGGTTGTCTTATCAACGCATCGGGCACATCTTTTCTAAATTGACTGTTCTCTATTAGGAGGTTTTCTGCAAGTTGCATCATAGCTTCAAATGCTTCCTGCTTACTTGGCTGGGGCGCATTGACTTCAGGATTCCAATAATCTAAAATACGTTGATAACCGGGATTTATATCTATTGCGTAAGGACTATCAATGTCTCCTATTTTACGCATGGCCCACCATGCCCAACCAATCCCATTATCTTCAAATAACCTAACGGCATCAGTAAACCATGTATTTGAATTCTCTCCAGATTCTCCCATCCAAAGTGGTACATCATATTGTGTCCTTATTAGAAGGACCCAATCGAGAACAGTAGCCGTATTGAAATTCCAATATTTATGAAAGCTATAAACTAAATTAGTATCCCATGGAGGTAATAATCCCGTATAGTCATTGGCATACCAATTTCCCTCAATAAACAGAATATGATTGCTATCAACCGTTCTGATACCCTCTGTTATGTCTACATACAGGTCACGCAACTCTGTTCCCCCCGGTAAATTAAAATGAGGTTCATTGATTAAGTCATAACCTCCAATCCATTCATTGTCCTTGTATCTATCCGCTATTCGAGTCCATAGCGCAATAGTTTTATCTTTGTTCCTTTGGCTTCCTCCTGGATCATCAGAATGATCTTCCCAAAGTGATGATTTAGTAGGATCATAATCATTGATTTCAGAGCCCGTACCCTGCCCTCCTGGAGCAGCATGCAAATCTAAAATTACATACATATTATATGGGGCACACCACTTAAGGACATCATCAATAAGATTAAATCCAGTTTCAATCCATGTATGTGTTCCTTCAGTCGGTTCATCCTCTATGGGGAGTGTGAATAAATTATAATGAAGAGGAATGCGTATACTATTGAATCCCCAAGCAGCCAAAGAATCAACATCCCGCTTGGTAAAGTGATTTGTTCTCCATTTGTTAAAAAATATTTCTGTATTTTCCTCACCCATCAAAGCAACAAGATTGTTTTTTATCTCATGTTGAGAACCGGCAAAACCTGACGTTTTCATCATGTAACCTTCCATAATTTGCCAACCCCCTGGACCTATACCCCTTAGAAGGACTTCTTCACTTTGACTGTTAACGATTACTTTACCTTTTGCCTTTAGCCATTGACATGATGCGGAACAAGTCATTAAAATATAAATCAACAAAAATGTAACTTTCATTTTAATTTATTTAGCAGTTTATTTAATAACTAATTGAATCATAGCTTTATATGTTCTTTTCTGCTTGCAGAAAAGGAAGGTTGATGAGCTGAAATAAGGGCTCTAAATTAATTTCAATTAAGGCCTTTTTTGCAACCAAAAGAGATCTAAATTTTATGTAAAAAAGATTTATTGATAATATTTAGTCCTATTCTTCTCTTAATTCAATATTATCTACAACAATCCCATTTGTCCCATATTGAGCACCTCCGGTTCTAAAAATTAGATAATAAACTCCTGGAACAGATAGGGTGAAATTACCTGGGTTTGGATTTGAATCACATCCTAATGCTGTTGCTTTCCCTGAATAAGTTATTTTTGACGAGCAGTCCCATGCATTGAATACATTAAGAATAATTTCGGCGCTATTATCCGTGTTGTAGTCATTTCCATTTATCGGCTCTGATAGACCCAGCCATACCTCACCCCAGATCTCATTTATTTCACTATAGGTGATATCCATATCAAACTGATAAGTTCCGGGTTGTAAAGCTATTGATTGATAAATCCCCATATGTTTCCATGTGTTGGATTGCTCTGTGAAATGCGCCACGCCATCAGCTATGGTTACGACTCCTTCAAGATTAGTCGCGTCATAATGATTGACTATATTCCAGCTAGAGGCATCATCAAAAGTACCATTCTTGACCAGATTAGATTCATCTGCTAGGTCATTGGCAATGGATATGGTTTGATAAGAATAAGCCTCACCACTTGTTGTGAAAATTTTGAATCTAACCTCATATTCACCTTTTGTATAGTAGGTTTTAGAAGTCTCTAAACCATCACTACTAGACCCATCACCAAAACTCCAATGTGTAAACCAGGTATCTATGGATGGATCAGCACTAAAATGTATGGTATTGGGATCATCAACATCTTCGCTAAAAGTAAAAATAGCATCTGATTCTGTTGGAACCATGGAACTCAATTCCTCATCTCTATTGCATGATCCCATTAAAAGGAGTATGCATCCAAATAGTGTTTTGATTAATGTTTCTCTTTTCATCTTCTTTCTCTTTTCATCCTATTTTTCAATATCCGGGGTTTTCAAGCAAATTGGCATTATTATTTCTCCTATCTTGTCCAATGGGTAAATAATAATGGCGGCTATCAAAATGCATTTGTTCTGTTTCGGCGTCAAAAAAATCGTAAGTAAAGGATACGTTTCCAGCGGCATCAATTTTGCGTAACGAACGAATTCCTTGAACTTGAATACTTAAATCGACTTCAGCAGTTCTCCAACGTCTACAATCCCAATATCTATGATCTTCGAAGGCCAGTTCAATTTTTCTTTCATTACGAATCCTATCTCTTAGAGTTATGCCTGAATAAGATTCAAAGCCTAAGTTTTCTATGAGACCCGCTCTCTTTCTTATGGGTTCTATATAGTCCCTCGCTTCTGATTCTAATCCTAACTCAATCGCGGCTTCGGCAACATTAAGATACATTTCTCCTAGTCTCATAAGTATACCGTCTTGTCCTGAATAATACTGCTGAATGAGTAAGGGTACTGATCCATCGGACAAGTATTTCCTTACGTATGCTCCTGTCTTGGTTGCATCAGGGTGAATACCCATACCATCTTTTCCAACCCCAGTATCTGGTCCGGTATCGAGGACTCCATTGTATTCTGTACCATACCAAGTTTCGATTGTTGATCCTTGAAATAAATCGCCATTAGTAAACAATGTTCCTTTAAATCTTGGATCACGACCTTCAAATGGGTTATTCGAATCATAACCTGATCCTGCTTCAGAAGGTAAAAGTCCGGTGCTTATCATTTCATAACTATCCATCAATTGTTTAGATGGAGACATGCTAGATCCCCAATCTACACGGTAGCTGTAGGGGGTATTGTGCAAATCATACGAATGACCTTTTTCATAAGGCAACCATACTTTGACAAAAATGGATTCATCTTCTGATTCATCTACGAACAAGTGATAATAATTCTCAGATTTATCCGGATATTTATCAAATAGGCTATATCCACCATTATTAATAATCTCTATTCCTGCGTTTAAAGCAATGTTATAATAGTCATCAGCAGCACCGGAGTTGATACCAACTAAGCCATCCAAATCAATAGATCCGTATTTAGCGATGCTGCCAGCATATAATGCCGCCCTTGATTCCAGACCCTTAGCCGCCCATTTTGGCGCACGCCCTTTCTGAGATGACCATTTATCTGGTAACATTTCGAAGGCTAATCGAGCATCAGCTATTATTTGATCGTACACCTCTTGCTCAGTGTTTCGTGGCGGATAATATTTATCTAAAGGAGTATTATCAGGATCCTGAGTCTCCAAAATGATAGGTATTCCACCATATCGCTTGGCCATTTCAAAATAACTAAAAGCTCTCATGAAGTACAATTCTCCTAATCTATTATCTCGCTCTTCTTCAGTCATGACTTCCGTTCCTAGCGGTGTTATTTGTTCAATTGAGTAATTGAGTTTATAAATCTTATCATAGCCCCACCAATCGAGTGGCCAATAATTAGTTGATGTCCCCCAGTTTCCTGATCTGATTGAGTTATTGGCAGGTGTCCATGAATAAGTACTCATAGCCAAATCTGATAACGCATCTCTCTGTGCGCCCCATCCAGCACCACCACCAAAATCAGACAAGAAATCCCAGGGCATAATGTCATAAATTTTAAAAATATAGGTATCCATTAAGGCGGCATCGCTCCAAACATCATTTTCAGTAATCCGATCTAAAGGAGGCTCATTAAGGAAGTCATCATCACAACTTACCAGAGTGACGATCAAAAAAACTATTGATATAAATATTTTATTCATGATTTTCGATTATAAAGTAAGATTAAGACCAAAAGTGAATGACTTATTTTGAGGATAATACCAACCTGTTCCTGACTGCATTTGAGGATCAAATTCCTCATTATATCCCTTTATTACCAAGAGGTTATAGCCAGTAAAAAAAACTTTTAACTCTTCAAAACTTGATAAGAGCTTCCCCACCTTTGGTAGGGTATAACTCAATGTAATGTTCTTGACCCTTAGGTGACTGCCATTTCTTTTCCAAAAATCTGAATAACGATAGTTATTGTCATTAAATCCTCCATCTGTGATTCGAGGATATGCAGCATTGGTGTTTTCGATATTCCAGTAATCTAGTTGATAGGTATACCCATTGAATCCGTTCCTTAACGGGCTCTGTGCTTCACCGTCAAGATAAATGTCATAACCAGCCGCTCCAGTCAATAGTATATTTAAAGTGAAATTTTTATATTCAGTACCCAAACTCATAGAATAATTAATCGATGGCTTATCTCCATTTCCAAAAACTTTTTGGTCGATAACGTCTATATTTCCGTCATTATTTAGATCTTTATATTTCACATCCCCGGGTTGTATGGAAGTATTTCCATTACCATCTTGAACGGCATGTGCATTGATTTCTTCCTGATTTTGAAACAGACCATCAGATATATATCCTCTTCTTAAACCGGTAAACCCTCCTGTAATAGCTAAATTCTCACGCATAAAAGGATCTTCAATAAATGCTTCATCGATAAATATCGCTTTTTCTCTTGCTCTAGAAAAGTTGACAGTTGAACTGACTTTTAATTCTGAATTAATGCGTTTTGAATAATTAATGGCTATCTCATAACCTTCGTTTGAATAGCTGAAAAGATTTTGAGCAGCTAATCCAATACCCAAAGTGGAAGGTACGCTAGCAGACGCATAAGCTAATACGTCTTTGCGATCTCGGTAAAAATAATCAAATGTTAGCGTGAGACTTTTGTTCAACAGGGTAGCATCTAGGCCAATATCATAAGTAGTTATTGTTTCCCAAGTGAGGTCTTCGTTGGGAAGAGAAGCATTATCAATAGTTGGAATAGCCGTTTCATTGATAGCAAAAAAATGATTGTAAGTAAACCCAGATAACCATTGATAAGCTGCGGTTCCATCATTCCCAGCCGTTCCTGCGGATGCACGAAGCTTTAAATCTTGCAAAACATTAATTTCAGGAAAAAATGATTCCTCAGATAACCTCCAACCAATGGATAATGATGGAAAAAACCCCCACTCCTTTCCGGGTGCAAATTTTGATGATCCATCGTATCGGAAAGAGCCTTCTACAAAATATTTTGCAAGGTAATCGTAAGCTAACCGACCCACTAGACCTAAGCGTGTCTCGTTGAACGCTCCCCCATTGGCGTCTTTATTTTCATTGGATCCAGCAAAAAGCTGATCGATTAGATCAGATTGATAATCTTGTCTCCTACCAAAAAAATCTTCACCCTGTCTTTTTTGTAATTCCCAAAGCAAAAGTCCTGAAAAACTGTGGTTACCGATAAAATTATCATAATTCAATGACTCTTGTAGCACATAATGATTTTCATATCTATTCGTTAAAGTCAATACGGTTTCACTAAAAGAACCTTCCGGGCTTGCGGTAAAAGATTGGTAGTTACCACTGCTTCTATTCAACGTAAAAAGATCATAGCTTTTACCCCATTGTTTCATGAAATTGTTATTGTAAATCAAAGAGCCATAAGATTTCACCGTCAATCCCGGAACTTGAGAGACATCCCATTTTAAGGTTGCTTTAGTATCAATGTTATTGTTTTGAGCTCTGTAATATCCGGAATTAAAATCTTTGACTCCTTCAATAATATGATTGGGACTGAATTGAGGTCGGACGGGCGTTCCATCCGGATAAGAGGCCAGATTGGTAGGAAGCGCCCTACTTAACTCTCTAAAAATATCATAAGCGGAATAAGCAGGAGCCTCATTTAATCGTCTTCTGATCCCTAAATTTACCTGTAAACTTAATTGCTCTGTAATCTCAGCATCAATGTTAGATCTTAAATTGAATTGTTTGTAGCTCAGTACGTCTTCAGTGTAATTGGATGACTGGTCAAGAAACCCGGTAGATACAAAATATCTGATTTTTTCAGAACCCCCCGATAAGTTCAGATTGTGTCGCTGTTGAAAGCCATATTTTCTGAACATCAGATCCTTCCAGTTTTCATTGGGATAATTAATGGGATCTATCCCAGATTCAAACATATTTATTTGATCATTGGTATAAAATGGAGCCTGACCTGCGTTAGTTAATCCTTCGTTTAAGACGGTTGCATATTGCATTGAGTTAATAAAGTCAGGATAGGCGGTAAATGATGTAAATGTAAATTGATTACTATAGGTCAAAGTAGGTTTGCCAATATCACCTCTTTTAGTTGTAATGACAACAACACCATTACCTCCTTGGACACCGTAAACCACAGCCGCTGCCGCATCCTTTAATACGGTAATACTTTCAATTTCATTTGGATCAAGTTCATCGATATTACCCGGAGAACCATCTACGATTACCAAAGCATTCCCAAAATTTCGCACTTCGAAAGAGGAACTACTGAATCCAGGTTCGCCACTTGATTGTCTCACAAAAAGTCCTGTTGCAAGACCTTCGAGTGCGTTACTTATATTTGGAACGGGCATTCTTTTTAATGATTTTTCATCTACTGTTGAAACCGATGAAGTTATTTTTTGTCTAGATTGAGTACCATAACCCACCACAATTACTTCAGATAGCGTTTCTACATCTTCAATGAGATTAATGTCAATCATATATTTTGAACCGATGAGTACATTTTGAGTTTTAAATCCGATAAATGAGTAGATCAAAACACCCCCTTCTTCGGGTACATTTAAACTGTAATTCCCCTCTAAGTCAGTAGTTGTTCCCAAAGAAGTACCCTTTAAAGTTACATTAACACCTGGAAGTTGATCTTCATCAGAGATCACTTGACCTGAAACTATTCTTTGAGCAGAGCTTGTGCTAAGAAAAATCAAAAAAGTAATAATGGTTAATAGTATTTGCTTCATGGGTACTTGCTTTTGGTAATTACATAAATAACAGCATTCTATATGGCCCTTTTTACTAATACATTTTTGTACTATTAACATAAGAGTACCAAACAAGACATTCTGGATAATTATCGTTTGGTCACGAAACTAAAATGATTGCTGCTAGCATCTCTTAAATTGACTACAACATATACTCACATTTTTAATTATATAATTTCACATTACCTCACAGTATTTATAAAAAATATATACAAATCTATAATTTGGGCTATTTTTACATAAAATAAGTACACATAATGCTCAAAATTAGGATACTCATATTTGTGTTTATAGGATTGAAATATTTGACTTTACAAGGACAAATTACTCCCTTCGGCTTTCCCCTAATAGAGCATTTTTCACCTGAAGACTATAACGCTGGTATTCTTAATTATACCATTAAACAAGATCATCGAGGTTTTATTTTAGTGGGTAATAACAAGGGTGTATTGGAGTATGATGGTAATCAATGGCGAAAATATATGATCAAGGGCAGTGATAGGGTCAGATCCTTATTTCCAGCCATTGATGGCAAAATTTATGTGGGCACTCAAAATGAGCTAGGTTACTTATGGCCCGATGATATGGGTAGTTATAAGTATCATTCTTTAAAGCATTTAATTCCAAAAGCGCATAAGAATTTTGACGAGATATGGAATGTTTTCCCATTCAATGAGGGTGTTGCTTTTGCGAATGTAAAAGGAATACTGTATTATGATCATGATCAAATTACCTTCACCCCTTTTGTCAAGTTAAACGTTCAATCTTTTATTGTAGATGACAAAATTTACAATCAGGTCATGGATCTGGGCTTACTTTATCTTGATAAGGATAAATGGGTACTTACCCAGAAAGGATCTTTTTTTTCTGATAAGGAAGTACGTGGTATCAGTACTTACAATGAGCGTTTTGACCTGATCAGTACCTCTGCGCATGGTATTTTCTTGGTAGGTAAGCACGAAGTCATTCCTTGGTCACCAGATTTTGCTACTATATTTTCAAAACATGAAATTTTAGTAACCAAACGTCTCAAAGATGGCTCTTTTGCTATTGGTACACATACCGATGGACTCTACTTAATGAATGCGGAGGGCTCTTTAATTCATCATTTTACAGAGAGTAAGGGACTTAAGTCTAAATCCGTACATGATGTTTTTGAAGACTCTTTTGGAAATTTATGGGTAGGACAAAATAATGATATTGCTAAAATCGAATGGAATGCTCCTTTTCGCTATTTAAATGATGAAATGGGATTATCCGGTATAGGTTATGCCGCGCTTACCACAGAAAATTATACTTATTTAGGGACCAATACCGGATTATATTATATCTCGCATTATAAAAGTAACAAGGGGCGTACGATAAAAAAGGTTGAAGGTATAGAAGGACAGGTCTACAGTGTTCAAGAAATAAATGGAGATATTCTAGTCGGATGTCATGTGGGGGCTTATCAAATAAAGGGTACCCAAGCCTTTAAAATATCCGGAGGTGTGGGTTGGTGGACATTCGTAGGCACAGATAATCCTAATATAGCCATTGGAGGTGGGTATGCTGGATTATTTTTATTGCGAAAGGAAAAAGAAGATTGGCAGGTTGATAAACACTTTTCAGGATTTTCAGAATCAAGTAGAATCATGTCCTTTGATCAGTATCAGACACTTTGGATGAGTCACGGTTATAAAGGAATTTATGCTTTCAAATTCACAGAATCATATGACAGTATAACGACGATGAAATTCTACGATGAAGCGAATGGCTTTCCTTCTAGTTTAGGTATGAATGTTTTTCAAATTAATGATGAAAACATCTTTACTACCATTGAAGGGGCTTATCGATATAATCCCGTTGAAGACAGCTTTCTAACTGATATAAAAATCAATGATGCTTTGGGTTCAAAAACGAATCTTAAATATCTTTTAGAGGATAATTTGGGCGATCTTATCTTTATTAGCGATGATCATTCTGGGATTTTAAAAAAGAATGATTGGGGATATGCTCTTGATGATAAAATCTTCAATAAAATTCACTATCTGTTTAATGATGATCTAGAAAAAATAATCATATCCTCCAATGATGAAATTTTATTTGCGGCCAGAGATGGATTTATTGTTTATAAAAAATTCTATAATTCATTGTTTAACCAATCATTTGAAGTTGTAATCAGACAAATAGTTTTATCAAATACAGATTCAATTCTATTTGATGGTAATTTCATCTCAAATGGTATTTTGGTAAAACATCAATCCAAAACAAATATTCCCAGTATTGGTTATAATAATAATTCGATTCGTCTGAGCTTTTCTGCACTTGAGTATGATGATACCGATGCCCTATTTAGGTATCGACTGAAGGGATATGAGAAAGACTGGTCCGAATGGACCAGTCTTTCTCATAAAGAATATACTAATCTTTTTGAAGGAGAGTATAGCTTTGAAGTAGTCTCTAAAAATGCTCAAGGGATCTATTCAGAGGTAAGTTCCTACCGCTTTAATATTCTCTCTCCATGGTATCGTAGCTCTGCAATGATCTCTCTTTATCTATTCTTAATCTTAGGGATGTTTTTTTCGTTAACATATTCCAGTAGAAAAAGTAAAAAAATTATTTCAAAACAAGAAAATGCGCTCATTGCTCAAGACAGACAATACAAAGAGGTATCTGAAAAATCCCAAGAAGAAATCAATCAACTAAAAAATGATAAGCTTACCACAGAAATTCGTCATAAGAAAAAGCAACTGGCCAGTACGACGATGCATTTGCTCGACAAAAATAAATTTCTTCAAAATATCCAAAGTGACATCAATGAATTGATTCAGATTCCCGAAGGGAATAAGCTTAAATCAAAACTTAACCGAATTGTCAAAGAAATTGAAAAGAATAAAAATGAAGAAAATCATTGGGATAAATTTGAACTCCACTTCAATGAAGTTAATGATGACTTTACCAAAAAGCTCATCTATCAATTTCCTGAGATCAGTCCTTTAGAAGTTCGGTTATCGGTCTACCTTAAAATGAATCTGAGTACAAAAGAGATAGCAAATTTGAGTCATGTCAGTACGAGAGCTATTGAAATGTCTCGTTATCGACTAAGAAAAAAGTTAGGGCTCAAAAAAGAAATAAATCTGATCGATTTTCTCATGAAAGTCTAATGCACTTTTATTCATGAAATAGTTCAAAATCTTAATTATTGGCAATGGTTAAATAATGATACAAGGAATGATGGAGATAAAATAAGTACTTATCAAAAGAATCTCAAATTTCCTTTTTATGTGTTTTAATAGTTGAATAATCGCTCAAAGGGCTAAAAATTAATTTTTACCTTTCATTCATTATTGGGAATCGATTAGATGTCCTAAAAAAATCACTCATTGTATTGAGCAATTTGAGGATTGAAGACTAAATTTAGACCATGATAATAGTCGTTTCTCCAGCTAAAAATCTTGACTTCACTTCAAGATATGATATTCAGGCCACCAAGCCCAGACTTTTGGAATGTACCCATGAACTAATTGCTAATTTACAGAAAAAATCTGTCAAGGATATTGAAAAAATGATGGGCATTAGTAATTCTCTGGCAGTATTAAATGTTCAGCGGTACCATGAATTTAAAAAGGATCCATCCCCAGAGCATAGCCAGCCTGCTGTTTATGCTTTTAATGGAGATGTCTACCAAGGCTTACAAGCGCCCACATTTGATGCTCAAAAAATTGATTTCGCACAAAGCCATCTGAGAATTATTTCTGGTTTATATGGCTTACTCAGACCTTTAGACTTGATTCAACCCTATCGATTAGAAATGGGCACTCAACTGGCTTTTGATGATTACAAAACCCTCTATGAATATTGGGATACGAAGATCATGAATTTATTGTTGGAAGATCTCAAGGCACAAAATGACAATATAATCATCAATTTGGC
>TARA_B110000046_G_scaffold182183_1_pt1 | contig 14401 bp, 12 predicted proteins | sample TARA_B110000046 | Tara Oceans TARA_B110000046 (sample SAMEA4397157) | marine metagenome | biome: Polar Biome; feature: [DCM] deep chlorophyll maximum layer (ENVO:01000326); material: water (ENVO:00002006), including particulate matter (ENVO:01000060) such as... | depth 40 m
CACTTGACAAGCGGGGTCTGACTGTCAGATGCATGCAGTCATATGCTGACTTCACGGTCGGTGGATCTGTGTCTGTTAACGCCCACGGCCCGTCCGCCGACATCCTTGTCAACACAGTTCTGTCCTTCGTCATCGTTTTGGCAGATGGGCGCCTCGTATCCTGTTCTCGCACGAATAACAAAGATGTATTCGAATGTGCGATCGGTGGCTATGGTCTTTTCGGAATCATTGTATCCATTACTCTATCTATCCGAAAAAATACACTTCTGTGTCAGAAATCGTTCGAAAACGAACTTCGCACCGATGAGCTGCTCAGTTGGTATGACAAGCAACGCCAAAATGGGAAAACTTGTCTGTACACGATTCCTGTTATCACGACGGGTCCATATGCATTTGAAAAAGTCCGTGCGGCCATTGCGTGGGAGGATACAGGTGTCGCGTCTGAGCCAGGTGCGACCACACATTCTTTAATCGACACCACGCCAATACAGACTGCGTTCAACACAATGAAGAGGATGACACTTTCAACGTCGGTTGGTGTTTGGATTGCCAAAAAAGTGATGAACACGCATGGCGAGCGAGATGTTGACAGCGCTCCCAACACGGAACTTCGCATCAGCATGAATCAGATGAGGTATCAATTATGTGAGTATGTGACGCCCCATGAGCATAGCCCTCACACATTCCTTTTGTTCGAATCATTCATTGATCTCAAATATTACAAAGCGTTTCTTAAAAAATGCAAGGAAGCTCTAAAACATGTATCGTCTGGTGCATTTGCGCATGTCTTTCTTTTGAGTCTTTACGTGAGATTTGTTGAGCCAGATCAAACAACTCGACTTTCATACGCACCATCGAGGCGTATATCCTTCGTTTTCTATTTCAAAGTCGACCGCAATGATAAAGCCCTCTCCTTGTACCAGAGGGTGTGTGAGAATCTTGTTGATATTACGATTAGTTTGAGGGGATGCTTTTACCTTCCATACAGAGTCTGTTTCGATTGTCGACAACTTAAAAAGGCATACCCACAACTATTTTCATTCGTGCATACAAAAACAAAGTACGACCCAGATGGTAAATTCATGAACCATTTTGGACACCAGCTTCTCGCATGTTGTACAGGGACTCGTTCGCGGCAGTAAAATCACTGGTACAATTCTGAACAGGCAAACACTTTTTTTGTTGAGTGATTATCAATGAAGAAAGTCCCTTCTCGGCGTGATGCTTGACATTTTCCTCATTTCGTACTTCACACCGGCAAACAAGCACGACCCCCAGCACAAAAAAAATCCGACTCTGCTTGATGAGATATTGACAACATTAGTTGTCGTCACCATAGCTGTCGCGACATTATTGGCGATTGGAAATGCGTACAAGCATCGCTACGTGACGTCAAGTTACTCTGCGGATATTGTCGTCGCCACATTCTCGCCTCTTATGTACTGGGTTCTCTACGTATTAGGAGGTCTCTCACACCCAATCAAATCGTCTTAAGGAGCTAGAACTGCGCAGAATCCATACGATGCGAAGAATCAGATTATATGTGGTTGATTTTGCAATACATCAATTTTTATTCATAGTTTATAGAATGGTTCGTGTCGAAATTGAGTCCGTAGATCTGGCACTCGCCGTGGGTATATTCATCTTGAAAGAGGGCAAGACTATAAAGCATTGTGAGAATGATGATGACGATACGAATATACGCATTGAGAGAATCGAGTCACGACAAGAGGATGGAACAAGGCTCGCATGCATGCCGGGACTGGGAAGCACGAGATTCGCGTATGATGGTAAAATCTACACGTTTGAGCGGACAAGCACGGGTCCGCCCGTGTCTGCTAGCGTTTCCGATCGCGTCGCCGCGATGTATGAGTGCGCTACTCTGAGTGGACAGAACGAAAGCGATGTGCGAAAGTTTTGTGAGCTCGCCATCCAAAATCAGGAAAATGATATTGAAAATCATTATCAGACATTCACATGGAAAGCCCAACATGAGTATTGGAAGCGTGCATCATTCTCGCTAAACCGAAACTTTGAAAGCATCATCATCGAAAAAAAAGTAATGGACCTCATTCAAAAAGATTTAAACGACTTCATTGCCCTCGATACACGAGCATGGTATGAAAAGCACTGTATTCCATTTCGCCGTGGGTATCTACTTCACGGACCACCAGGGACCGGAAAGACATCCCTGATTACCGCAATTTCGTCTCATCTCTCACGCCGTCTGCACCGGGTCAGCCTCGTCGCACCGCATCTTAATGACGATTCTCTTTTGACCGCGGTAAACAGTGCGCACTCTCCAGCGGTATTAGTGTTCGAAGACATAGACGCATTGTTCAGTCATCAGCGAGAAAAGCTTGACCAGTTTAACGTCACATTCTCGGGACTTCTAAATGCAATTGATGGTGTTTGCGACAGCAGCAAGGGTCTAATTTTCATCTTCACTACAAATCACATCGAAAGACTCGATCCTGCCTTACGTCGACGGGGGCGTGTCGACATGGAGATTGCACTGGGCTACGTTTCTTATGACATGGCATTTCGCACGTTTCTTCGTTTTTTTCCAGGGAAAGCTGCAGATGCGAAAGCTTTTGCACATATTGTTGAAAACACTAAGCAACCACTCACTATGGCTCAGCTACAGCACCATTTCATCCTTCATCGACTGAGCACTGCCCCAGAAGCTGTGTCTAAGTTTCTGGTTCCGACAACGGACGACGCATGCTCGAATATCTATGCATGACATTTCTGTGCTCAACTTGGGAGAGATGCTCTTAGCGAGCATATCTTGCGGGAGCGTCTTCAATCTTGCAACAGGGAGACATAGGAACAATTTTTTTAGCGATGATATGGTGCAGGGGCTTCCATTTTAAGGTGTTGTATCGGAACAGGAGTCTCTTCTCTCCACCCGGATATACGCAGGTGTGTGATTTGTGATCGTAAAGTGACGCTGTGTGTGTCAAAAAAATCACTTTTCATGCGACACGTCAAATGTACGCAGTCGAGATCGTGTGTCGTGTGATGTCCCGACGCGTGATGCATATGTTTTGAGGTATCTGTGTGAAAAAGGCGCTTAGTTGAGTTCGGGTTTGCACCAAATAGGCGATGATCGAATGAAGTAAAATTTGAGGAACTGGAATCCCTGCACCATCGCCCAAATGGAGGGACTGTGGCCGATTCCAGCACAAGATTTCCGCCGAAAAGTAGATATGACCCAGCACCGCACGATGCCCTCTGTCTTGTATGAGCCCGTCCCGTCCGCTTGTAAGACGCGACCGTCAACGCCCGACTACATCCCGACGATCGTGTGCGTGCTCACTTGCGTCCAATTCACATGCTATGCCATTTACCGTTCACACGCACCGCGTGGCGTGTGTGATGCGGATACTCTTATGGCATCTGAGGCCATGAAACTCGTGTTCTCCCTTTGTATGTGCATGCTTTATAAAAAACTGAATTATCCCGTCTTGAGTTCGTGGCTGGAGGTCCTCTTGCCGACGCTGTGCTTTCTGGTCATGAACATGATCGCGTTCCACTGCACGACACTCGTCAGTGCGAGTGTGTTCGTCGTTCTGATGCAGCTGAAGCTGGTGTTCACATCCCTCCTTTCGTACGTGTGCTTGGGTCGCTCGAATTCGACGCCACGCTGGTTCGCGATCGCGTTCGTCGCTCTGGGATGCGTCGGTGCAACCAGGCATCCGGTCGTGGGCATCGTGGACATGAGCGATTTCTGGTGGGGTGTCGGTGGTCTCCTATTGGAGACAGTCATCTCTTCCGGTTGCACTGTCTACATGCAGTGCCTCCTGCAGGTAGATCTCTGGATGCGCAACGTGCAGCTCGCCTTTCTCTCTTCGATCGCGTACCGAGTGGTGCATTCCTTCGACCCGCGGTGTTCGAATTCATCGATGTGGGGGGTCAATGACGTCGTGCTCGCAATGCTCGGGGCGTTCGGTGGCATTGTTGTCGCGATCACACTCCGGTACGCCGGTGCGACCGAGAAGACACTTTCCACGTCGATGTCGATCGTTATGACCAGCGCCATCGATAGCTTCATCACAGGGAACCCCGTGACCATCGAGGGCGGTGCCGCATCGCTTACGGTTGTGCTGGCAGTAATCCTGTATTCTACGTCGTAGGGTAGAAATCATTCACGAGGAAGATGGACTCGGGCGCATGCGCCTTCGATTAATGTTGAGCCTCCCTTCCAGTATGCCTGCACGCTTACCGTGTGTCGACACACACAAGCATATGAATTCATGGTTCGGAGGAATGGTACGCAGATGACGCATTATATCGTCCGAAGTGTAGAGACACCAGGGAGTGCATCCCTTCTCAGTTGCCTTATCCAGTGGGTCGCGGACGAATTTGACGCTGCTTGACATCAGCGGTATCCAGGTCGGCGAGGCGGGGGCGATTGCCTTCGCGGACGTCATCATCGAGGGGAGGGGTGTTGATCACTTTGTGATTTCATTTGGTCTGCCTTTGCTTCGGATGACCAAGGTGGGTACACATTATCGTATAAATGTCCTTGGGCTTCCAATGCTCCACCATAAGTCGATATAGGTATTGTAGCTACCGATGCTACATCTCTAAATGTGTTCTCGTCTGGAATCTTCCTTGTGTCCGAGTACACGTGTCCGTGAACGCTGTATCGCCAGTCGTCAGGGTCTTCAAAAAAGATAATATATGGTGATTTTCCTTCGTTTATGTGTTCGTTTATTAGTACATGGCTGGAAGGTACGGTAAACCACACACAAAACGATTTTACTCGTTTTCCATGAAGGTCTCGTTCTTGTACGGCACCAAGATCTGTTACATGTATAAGTGTCGGGTACGGAGTGCTGCCTTGACCAACCATACGTTTGAAATTGTTACCCATGGATGCCCAATCAAGTTTAATTTCAAATTTTATTCTAGAGTTCTCCAGAGCACGTCTCCAAAGTACGTCTTCAAACCATTTGTGAAGGGTGGAGATGTCTTTTGTCGGTTTTGTTACAGGAATCGCATCATTAGTTTTTTTTTCTGGAATATGTTCTGTGTTCATGGCAAGGGATACTTTTGATAGGGACCGTCAATACCAAGGGTCGAATGATGCAAGCATCCTCCACGTGTGAGATGAGACACAAAGGTCTTCGTTCTTTGTCTTTCATTCCGTGAAATATAGCAATCATATTTTTTCTTGAGTGACATGCAAATGAGCTCATTTTATGTACGATTTGAAGTCGATTTGTTTTTTACGTCGACCGATGTGGTTCACGCTGAGTGTGTTGTAGTTGAAAAAGTTATTTAGTGAGCTGTGGCCGAGAATGTGCATCGTAACACGCGGCAGCGTATACCCTCCGAAGTCAAAGAATTTATTCACGACGACGGCGTAAAATGCGCGAAGTTGGTGTACATTTTTGAACTCAGGAAACTCACGTCTAAGTCGACGACGCACGTTTGACTGGTACCTAAGGGACACATCGTCATTGCTTAGATTCTTTACGCTCTGTCTTGTCCGAAATTCGTTTAACGCACCCAAGAGTGTTTTGTATGGTACGCATATCAAAGGTATGTTGTACCCTTCATCCTCCTCCTCCGCGAGTCTTGTCTTTTTTAACTGACCAAAAAATCTTGTTCCGCTAGACATGCCCTGTATTTGCTCGAAGCGAGACATTCCGTTGCATATTTCAGTCATTCTTCGACCGCTTGCAATGCAAAGTCCAATTATGAGCTGGCAAAGCGTTGCGTTCTTTGGCAATTCGAGGATCTGCGTAGCTCGTTCGATGATGGTGCCGGCATTGTTGATCACGTGCATATTTTCATTTTTGTTCATGTTGCTCTGCTTCGTCTTCTTCTTGCATGTCGCCATCGTACCTTCGTCTACGCTTAAACCATCCATGAAGGTGGGGAGAATGCGTATCTTCTGAATCAATTTGTCGACCTCATCTACTCCGAAGCAATGATCCTTGATACTGTGGAACGTGCACGCTTTGTACTGCGTCCTCAATGATGACTTGGATATGGACATAAGTCTACTACGACATTTCGAGTTTGAGGGAAGAGATTGAGCTAAGTTGATCAAAATGCCTAGTTGCGAATCCGGTGCCCTGGCAAGGATCCCATCCTCACTTACCGCAATGCGATCGAATTGTTGGTTTGCCATACTAAGGGGATATTCTACCGGATAGTCCATAAAAAGTCGTCGTATCAGACTGATCTTTGTCACGAGTGTGCAGTCCGAAAGATTCGAGCTCGTGGCCCGGCCTGGGCGCACCTTGAGCATCTTCAACACCTCGTGGCCCGTCAGGGCATCTCTCGATGAACGCGTTTTCCTCGCGACGTCTTTAACTTGCGCGGGTGCAAGGGGTGATGTCAGGATTGTGTCAAAGTGGAAGTTTGCGAGGCCCTCCACCATATCAGTGACGTATGCGGGTGGTGGCATGATAAATCAGTAGCCGTGTCCCGTGAGTCGTGAGTCGTGAGTCGTGAGTCGTGCGTCGTGAGCCGTGAGCCGTGAGCCGTGAGCCGTGAGCCGTGAGCGACGCCTGTACTTCTCCAATGTTGTACTGATTTAATAAGAGGAGACGATTTTTTCGCCGCGGTGCATGCCGTACGACTTTTCTTCATGGTCGTCCACTCATAGCTAATGCTTTTTTTTGTTTGCAGGGAGATAACAGCGTTAAAGGCGGCGTCGCATCATGCCGTACCTGTGGGTCCTTGACGAACCCGACGTCAAACCATTTTACCAGTCTAGTTTACTAGAGCCAATCAGTTCATTAAACGTTTCTAAAATCTTAAAATATGTAGATTCACAAACAAAATATAAGACGATTCTAACATTCTGCAATTTAAGACAATTTTGCCCAGGTGATGCAAGAGCCAGCGTACACCAGGCATTCAAAGTGTTTGCTTTCATCCTCTTTTATGCAGGAAAGATACTTCCGCGAACAAATGCCAACAAGAATCATACACAAGAACTTCAAACGAAGCGAATAGCCCGGAATAATTGTGCTCGCGTAGGACAGCTCATTCTGCTCGGAAAGGACGGACCAACCACTTCGAAACTGTGCGAAATTCTGAAAGCGAATGAAAGCAGCAGTTGGCTTCTTCCAATGTTCATAAAGGGGTATGATGCGAAGATGGATGAAGCGGAAGAGTTTCTTTGTCGTGGCATTGCCACATTGCTTGCTTACCTTGAACTTGAACTCACAAAAGGTGAAAATGTTATAGTCGACATTTACAGAATTCTGTATGGTGTGGAAAGTGAGTTCAGGACAGACCCTCGTCTTTCTCACGCAAAATCAGGATGGCAGTTTGACATGGGCACAAAGGAATATGTGAAGGAGGCAACTGATAAATTGCAAGCATATTTGCCGGATGGTCCGAACATGCAATGCGCATCGGGTTCAGATGCCTTTACTCTGAACCCCCCCCAGAAGATTGTGGATTACATATTTTCTGACCGAGGACCTCGCACAAAAAGAATGCTCATTGCAGCGAGACCGGGACTAGGTAAGACTCTCATGGGAATAATAATCTTTGATAACATGGTCAAGATGTTTACAAAATCTAGTAAAGGAATGAGTCGGATACCAAAGATGTTGCTCGCTTCGGCAAATTACACCATCATCGAAAGCTTCAATCAAAAATATAAAGAAGCGAAGGGAACAGATACCAAAGCTAGCCAGATTAAGGATCTAACTCCAGGATTGTTGGAACATGTCGTGTACTGTGATTACAGGTACATAGGACCTCCGATGCGGGATGGAGAGAAAATCAAGGTAGATGGAACGAAATTGAACGGGATGATGGATGCTAGCGTACAGGCTGTGTTGGACGACGAGGATGGTATTGTCATCGTCGATGAGGCACATCACCTTCACAACATGGATGCGGACACTGCGGTCGACGCGAATGGCTACAAACGGGACGATGCACGCAAGAATGCACACACATTCGCAGACTTGCTGCAAAAGAGTAGGTGTAATTGTTTGGCGTTATTGAGCGGAACGCCTTTCGACAATACAGCCGCGAACAAAACAGAGGAAGGACTGACCCAACGCGGCGAGAAATTAGTGGACATCGTCACAAGAGGAAGTAAGGATAAACGATTTGGATGCTGCCTATTGGCAAATTACTATTTCACGACACCTGCATTCTTGTCATTCTCCCCACCGATCGGCGTTCTTCCGAGCGCTCTGGGAGACCCCGAATCTCCATCCGGGATCGTAGATGTGGTGACAGTGAATTTGGACAATGTTCCAAAAGCAAAGATATATAATACATACGTCGATATTCAAACCAAATTCAACGAAGTGCACAAAAGAGTGTTGAATGGTACTGAAACAGACCCGTGCGATTACTCGGTGGTCCCATTCGGAAAGGCGATCATACCAGACACCTTTGTCCGTGCAGCTCTCGAAAACCCCGAGGCGCTCGTTCCGAAGCTTCTAGCCGTGGCAAACACTGTCATTTTCACGCTCATGGACACGAAAATTGTGAAAGAGGATCGACCACTTGTTCAGATTCTGAGTGTCTCCTTGCCGAATACCGCCTGCTCGCAGGGTCTTGTGACATTTACGATGGTCGGGACGTACGACGCACCCGTCTTCGAGACACGGGCCGATGTATATAATGCGATTGTCGTGAGCGATGACGCGTCTGGTTATGTTACAATTCAAACGGAACGTGGCGAGGTGCAGCTCCAAAGTCTTGAATCGACAGACAACGATGTTGACCATGGTAACGATGCGTGGCAGGATGCGAAGACGCGGCCTGACTTCGAAACATGGCTCACCGAACCCGTCGAAAATGACGAAATCGTCCAGATTTATGATGCAAGCACACAGAAGTTCTTCTATGTGCAAAACATGTCTTACAAATGGCAATCCTCATTTAAGCAGATGACCACAGATCGTGTGATATTAGATAGTCTACCATCAAAAGACGATCCACGGAATGACGATCTGTTTACAAATAATACTACCAATGCCGTGGAGCATATTGATGATTTTCCCCATGAAGTGCGGCACGAATACTTCGGGAACAAAGACATATTGGCATTTGAACAAGATGGTAAGACGTACTACTTTTTCAACGACGCAGACACGGAAATATTAGTCAAACAAGAAAATTCAAAGACATCTTACTCTTACAAAAACGGAAAAGATTCTTTAAAATTAAAATCACCCTCAAATACAAAATCACTGAAATCTTATCTCCCGCGACAACTTGTCCTCATCAAACCTAAAGATGGGCTACAATTGTTCATGAAGTTGCTTTTGAACCGAGTCACTAAAGTAGGGGCTTCTCCGGAATTAGTTGAACGTGTGAGAAATGGCATCGTGTGTCTCGCGAAAAACAAGGATGAGACACCAACCGAAAGGGATAACAGAGTTAAAGCGTTCAAATCCGCGTTCAATGGTACAAATATGAATGCTCTGATTGCGATTGTTGATGCTCAGAATTACGGAGAGGGATTGGATGTTGTGGCACCAAAGCCGGAAGGTGATACGTTCAACCTTGGTGTGTCGCGTCTTCATTTCGCATCGAATCCGAGAAACGCGATTCAGTACCTGCAATGGTCACTGAGGGTCTCGCGTTTCTGCCAGACGCGACCTGACCGGATCTGTCAGATAACCATGTACCAAATAATTAATGGAACCACTGAAATGGCAAACATGTGCGCCCAAAAACCACTATTGCAACTCAAGGCGTCCATGCGAGAATTGTTTGGTCAAACGGGCACACTCTCACGATTCAACGACATATCGATCAACAAAAATCTGGGTAGTCGAATGTCACGCCGTGCTGCGTCGGCGATTCTTTCCGATTCATTTTTGGCGACGACAGAGTACCTTAGTGAGAGTTTATTGGGTGGTATAGATGGTGCAGACATGGCAGACTTAGAGACGGTAATGAGAGAAGGAATTGAGGAGAGATGTCGATCTATGCTCTCAGGACTCGCCAATGATAGTCATAAAATACACTGCCATAATAACAAGAGCAAACATGAGTGTAACCCATTCCTTTGCACGTGGTCCACCGAGCAGGTATGCTTACCGAGGTTAGAAAATTCAATTTGTGTGGGGTATCAGCCTTTGATACGAATATTTGCTTCTTGGTTCCAAGGCCTCACCAACGCGTCGTTGTTGAACATGGTATCATCCAACAATGAGGCCTCTAAAAAGACGATTTTCGAGTTGGGAGAGAAGGCATGGATCGCCTTATTAAACTCAAGAACTCTCATCATAGACCATGATAAGCATCCTTTACTCCCAACATTTGAATTCAACAATGTTCTGAAGCCAGAGGTCACGGAAACATTGATGGAACTCATGCAATATTGTCAAAGCGTGACACGAAATGGAAATGAACTGATGTTGCCAATTTTGTGCACGAGCATTATTGTCACATATTACATAATGAACGTATGGACAAAAGTGTGGGGCAGTTCAGAGTTCGTAACACACACACTCCCAAAAATTTGTGCTCTGTGGATGCTGGCCATTTTTGGTGTGGAGAAAGCACATGATAAAATGCATATTATGTCGCCAGAAGATGGCAAGCAGGACAGCCCGAACAAACTTCTGGGAACCTCCACATTATCGCGACGAATACGATTGTTTCAAACTCTGGAAACACGAATAAGCAAAGTCGAGCTCACTGCACAGGGTGCACAAAGTTCCTATCTGAAGAATATCTTCCGCCTCGTGAGGTCCCCACCACCAACAAAGGGCGAGTCACCGTCAATGCAGAGAAATGTGAGCGGCATACAAACAAAGAATGCATTAATCCTGTATTACAGAAAACAGTTTCCCGACATCAAACAATCACAGCTACCACAAGGACAAAGTCACATTGGTGTGGCAGAATGGGCCACATCGCCGATGCAGCTGATGACACCATTTCTTTCGATACAACTTTACAGCATGGGGACTAGAAACGGGACGTTCAGCGAAATGGACAGACCCGAAAGGGAAACAAGTGACAACCTGGAGAAGGAGCAATTTCAGACGCGAACCGAAAACGAGCGTCGGACCAGGTAGGTGCGCCAGAAAGTCCGGATGTCAGACTAGATGCTAAACGGAATGGACAGAACGCACATACGTGCGCCATCTAAGACACACGACCACGTGATATGGATGCTGAGCATTTGAAGACACTAGAGCGGGACGGTTTCTGCGTCTTGCAGGGTGTGCTTCCTGGTGCAGACATGTCAAAACTGGTAGATATTGCACATCGCGATGATGCAAAACATCTTGTCATGCCGCATTCAGAACCTATGTGGCACGTTCGGAATTCGGTGCGCGGTGTATTTGAATATATATACCAAACGTCGGATCTCATCACCTCGTTCGATGGAATGACGTTCAAGTATCCGGGGACGAGCGGACTTGTGCTTGGGTATCACATAGACCAAGAACAGAACGATAGCCACTGCTACCAATCCTTGGTGGCACTCACGAACTCCGACGCTTCGACCGGAAGCGTTTCATTTCTGGTTGCGTCTCACAAACACCATGCAGACACACTACAAAGATATCATCGCGACGTCGATAGTATGCAACCTTCTAATTGGCAGTTTCTGAAACTGACAGAAGACGACCCCCTCGTCAGACGATGTGATCACTACACACCCTCTCTTAAACCCGGAGACATGGTGCTGTGGGACTCAAGGACGGTCCACTGCGTGGTGCCTGCTACCGATTCACTTACAAGCCGACTCGTGGCGTATGTTTGCATGGTGCCGAGAAGCTTTGCATGTGAGAAAACACTTCGCAGACGCAAGGACGCGTTTCGCCGTGGTGCATCAAGCACAAATTGGCCCCATATGTTTGTTTTACGAGGGGAGAAGAACTTCTCCGTTAGACGCAAACTCTCAAAGGCTCCAAAGTGTATCGCATCCCTCGTTTGAGCTGAGTTCTTGATCTGAGACGTGTTTTGTTTCTTCGCGGTGTCAGATTAATATGATAATATTTGATATTTTATATTTATGTGGCATCAAACAAAGCTTGTCACCCCACCATGTCTTACATAGTAATAGACTTTGAGACGAATGGGATCGGTGTGGACAAGAAGAACAAATACAAGCCATATCCTCCAGACCAGATGCCATTGCCGCGTCCTAACTATCCCGTCGAGTTGGCGTTTACAGTCATTAATGCGGATGGAATTGTGGTTCAGTCTGAATCGTCTATCATCATACGAGGAGCGACGCGTCTCGATCCATTCGTGCTTGAAAATTGCCCACATCTGAGTGTTGAACGCTGTGATGCCGAAGGCATCGATTTTATGCAGGCAATGGAGATCCTCGCCAATGCGGCCAAAGGCTGTACAATCGTTGCCCACAACATGCAATACGATTGGCACGATGTGATAGTGTGCACAATGGCAGAAAGGAAGCGGCTCGACGATGTTATCCCGAAGGTCGGGGGGAGTGCACCCAAATGTTGTTTCGAACATTTTGGTTATCTAGATCTCCAAAAATGCCCTCGATTCTGCACTTGCGTCAACGCCATCACGAAGAAGGATAAATCTGCATATTACTACAAAAGAATTGGGAGATGGATAGGTCCCAGTCTGCAGAATCTAGCGCTCAAATACAACGTGTCATACGACACAAGTCAAGCTCACATGGCGTCCTACGACGTCTCTGTCACTCTTGATTGTCTTCGAATTATGAAACACATTCCCATCCAAGATCAACAACTTATGATGAATTCATTGGAACAAAAAAAATAGTATCAATTAATTAATTCATTAATTTCCGAGTTCCACATTTCCGAATTCCACATTTCCGGATTCCATATTTTCGTCGTGACTCCGTATCCAACTGAACAACGTAACCACATTTCACAATCATCATTTGAATGAAAGTAGGCATTGTACCAATGGAACGATAAGAACAGTGAGCATCGTACCATTCACAACGACAACAACAAGCAAAGAAATGGGTGTTGATGAAAAGGCACACATTTGAACTCGTGTCGTTTTCCGCTGATGGGGGCGCCCACTCTACCTCCCACCAGTGCATACCGTCGTCCTTCCGGCCAACCACCCAGGCGCCATTCATTGCATTTTTTTTCTGTTCTTCTTTTACAAATATACAAAGATACGAGAAACGCGATACAACGATAAGGTTGTGTTTGAAAAAAAAAGATCACACGCACAGATCACACGCACAGATCACACGCAACACGACACGCAAGCACTTGAGCGCCAGCACTTGAGCGCCAGCACTTGAGCGTCAGCACTTGAGCGTCAGCACTTGAACGCCAGCACTTGAACGCCAGCACTTGAACACCACACAATAATGCAGAAAGTATTTTTTGATGGATGTCTAATTGCTACTAGTACTCATTCTGAGCTTCAATATCAAAGAGACGAAGTAGCCCGTTGGATGAAACGTTATGTGCACCTTCAATCGAAAACGAGTGAGAGAGTGGCCGCCGTTTTTGATATCGACGCCACCCTTGTTCATGCTAATAGTCTCATCGAACCAATCGTCGATCTTTACAACGATTGCATGGCCATGAACGTCACATGTTTCATGGTGACAGCCAGACCTTCTGAGGCAAAGGAATTCACGTGCAGGCAATTGGATGAGCTCGGTATAGCACGACCGCGACACATATTCTTTCACCCGACGGATCTCCCGTGCAAAAACTCAGAGCAGGCTGGAAGACAGAAGTTGACATCGAGAAATAGGATAGTCAATAAAGGGTACAGAATCATAGTGAATGTTGGGGACGCGTTCCACGACCATTACGTTCCCTCTGAACGTTCGGAGCTTCATGAAAAACTTCACAACAAAACATGTTTTGCGTTTATAGATACACGCGACGGTGGGGTCGCGCACGTCAAGCTCGCACATCCATGATAATAGTAGGTGCGCGGCTACTAAAATGTGCTGAATCAATTATCGTACGAAAAAAAAAATACGGAAAGGTTCAATGGCGAGATCGCAACGTGAAGCTGGACGAAAGTTTCGTACGATGACCACAGATTTTGAGTTTGTCAGTCCAAATCAAGTCAAAAAGTACATTCCAAATGCGGAACAGGAAGGCGTTAGCACTGTTGCTAGGTCAGCGTATGGATTCGTGAGGGCTTTTGAAGAAGCGAATGGGGATCCCGAGGCATTAAAACGTATGCTGTGTCCGAGCGGAACGCAAACTTGGTTTGAAAAGCGAGAGAACTTCTTAAAAAGAACGTATGTGCAGTACGCAAAAAAAATGTCGTATCGGAGGTGGTTAAGTATGATCATGTGGGCCAAAGCACCCCGACCACGAAAATTATAGTGTCACTCTCTAACGTTGACGAAGTGTAGGCGTGTAGGCGTGCAGAAAAGATGTCGTCAACTCCTTTTTTTTCAGCTTTTTTTCAGTTTTTTTTCAGTTTTTTTCAGTTTTTTTTC
>TARA_B110000046_G_scaffold36835_1_pt1 | contig 14332 bp, 12 predicted proteins | sample TARA_B110000046 | Tara Oceans TARA_B110000046 (sample SAMEA4397157) | marine metagenome | biome: Polar Biome; feature: [DCM] deep chlorophyll maximum layer (ENVO:01000326); material: water (ENVO:00002006), including particulate matter (ENVO:01000060) such as... | depth 40 m
TAACCATTGGTTAGCCTCCAAAAAAGAAAAGTGATTGTTACAAAAAGTGTAATTGCCATTACTCAAATGTTTTCATTTGCTAAATTTTAAGTTTACATGTTTTCTAACTCTAACAATTAGCCATTCTTTGTTTCTCCTCCTTTAATAGTGACCTAATCTAACCAAAAGCAAAAAGCCCAGATGCTCTGGTTAATTAGCAAGAATAAAAAAATGTTTGATTACTTTTTTGGGCAGGTTTACTATGAGAACAGATAGCATTACTGTAAATCATATTAACTGTTCTCAATATCATTAATATGGTGCTCTAAAGCTTTAACTGAAATTTGAATTTCCCAAATTAAAAAAGCCAAGGAAAATATTAATAAAATGAGAGCTAAACCAAATACCCAAACCGCAATAATTTGCAGTTGGATGTAAATTAAGAACATAGTAAGTACACAGAATAACAAACTGGTAATACCAAAAACTTGCATAGAGCGGGTTAAATATAGGCGCTGTCTTATATTTTTAATTTGAGCAATTAAAACAGACTTCTTTTCTATTTGATACTTATCGTGCAAGTTTCTTATTACAGCAGCATAAGCCAAAAATCTATTGGTGTAGGCTAGCATAATTAAAGATATTGCTGAAAACAATAGAGCAGGGGTTGTTAAGGTAAGTTCTTCCATAAATAATTGGTTTTATACAAAAAACTAAATTATAATTCTATTTTAAAATGGAGTGATTTTGATACTTGATTTTTTTGATATAAAACAAGATTTCCCCAAGGCCTATAAATTTTATTTTTATCTCAAATTTATATTTAAAATGATTGATAAATGTTCCTTTAACAAAAAATGAATGCTACGATTAGTATTTAGCAATGAGGGCAGCAAAAAGTGATAAACTTCCAATTTTGGAATGAGTCAATTCGTTTATTTAGCCCCTTTTAATGCTTTTAGGAAGAGTAGTTGCCTTTTTTTAAAAAGGAAGTTAGTCTAAGAAGTTTGTTATATTATAAACTGTCAAATAGAATACGAAAATACGGCTAAAAGGGTTTCGAGCTAAGGTAGGTTTCTGCAGAGAATGTTCAAATGTCTAAGGCTATTTATGATATGGGTGTTGAGCTAACTAAAATCTATTCTTTATTCTCAAAAGAAATAAATTGAAAACACAATTTTACAGCATAACAGCACTTTTTAATTAATAAGAATAAAAGTAGTTCTTAATTGCTTTTTTGGCTGATTTTCCTTGGGGAGTGTAATCAGTTGCGATGCCTTTAGGTAAATTGGTTTTACCATCGTACCATTTCCATAAAAAACCACCAACAAACCAAGGCTGCGGGTAAAAGGTTTCTATCAAAGCTCCAATGGCAATTTCTTGGTTTGAGTCATTTACTGTTTTACTTAATTTATCGTTCCAAGGTTGTTTAACGCATTGCATAGTGCTTGTGTAGCCATATTCAGTAAATAATATTTGCTTCTTGTTTTTTTCAGCAAAGTCTTTGAGTTCAAACTTGGTTTTAACCCAACTTCTTTTAACTGCTTCTTTTTCGAGTATCGCATTTGGCAACAACGGAAAATAAGCATCAACACCAATAAAATCAAGCTTGTTCCAAAAAGGTATGTTTTGGTAATTGTCCCAATTGGCAGCATAAGTAAGTTTGAGTGCAGTGTTTTTGTTCAAGGTATCAACCAAACCGTTAAAGTAGTTTGGTTTAAACTGACAAAATGATTTTAACTCGGTACCAATGCAAAATATTTCAACGTTTAAACTATCGGCAATTTCAGCAAAATGGGTAGCGAAGTTGTTATATTCTTCTTCGAAAACAGTCCATTTAGCAAATGTTAAAAGCTGTAATTCACCAGTGTAACTTCCGTTTCTCATCCAAAGCATGGGTTTTACCATTACCTTGAGTCCTAATGCTTTTGCTTTAACAATGCCTTTTATTAGCCCATCAGACTGCTCTCCCCACCACATGTTATCTATATCAAAAGTTATGGTGGCATCAGTTTCATTAATAAAGCCATAGGGCATCAAGCAAACCCAATTGGTCCCAATATTTACGAGTGTATCCATTTCTTGATAGGCACTTTCGTGCGATGGAGCAACCAATGAAATACCCTTAATTTTAGTTGAATCTGTTTGAGGAAATCCCGAAAAGGAAAGACCAATGAAACTCAAAACAAGAGCTGTATTTTTCAAAATGTTCATTTGGCAAATAAACAAAATGATAGCCTTAATGATTTTAATATTGATTTGTGAATTAAATGTTGGCGGTTTGACACCGTTGCAACTTTTATAATCACTACTTTGAACTCTCATGTCTAAAACGATAATCATAGGTAATGGAGTAGCTGGAATTACAGCTGCTGTAAACATTCGAAAACTCGATGATCAAGAGCAAATATTGGTTATCAGCGGCGAAACGAAATATTTTTATTCAAGAACTGCATTGATGTATCTTTTTATGGGCCAAATGGCTAAAAAGGATTTAATGCCCTACGAAGATTGGTTTTGGGACAACAATAAAATAGAGCTAAAACAGAACTGGGTTAAATCAGTGGATTTTAATAACAAACTGATAAATTACAAAGACCAAACATCCGAAAGCTATGATAAATTAATTATTGCGACGGGTTCAAAACCCAATAGGCTATCTGGAATCTCAGATTATATAGCGGGAGTGCAAGGGTTGTATTCTATGCAAGACTTAGAGTTGCTCGAGCTTAATGTAAAGAGAGCAAAACATGCGGTAGTAATTGGAGGAGGGCTAATTGGGGTTGAGCTTTGCGAGATGTTGCTGAGCAGAGGAATAAAGGTAACCATGATGGTTCGAGATCGTCATTATTGGGGCAACGTTCTTCCATTACCTGAAAGTAAAATGGTTTCAAACCACATGATGCAACACCATGTTGATTTTAAATTCGAATCTTCCATAAATTCGATAAGTGCTGACGAAAGCAAAAGGATAATTAGTATTAAAACAGCTCAAGGCGAAACTTTACCGTGCGATTTTTTAGGTATTACCATTGGAGTTAGTCCAAATATTGATTTTTTAAAGCCAACAGAACTTAATATAAATAGAGGTATTTGTGTTGATAACACATTGAAAACCAATATTGAAGATGTATATTCTATTGGCGATTGTGCAGAAATTGATAATCCTTTAAAAAACAGAAAGAGTGTTGAAGCGGTATGGTATGCTGGTAGAATGATGGGCGAAACTGTAGCTCATACCATTTGTGGTAATAAAACGGAATACAAGCCAGGTGTTTGGTTTAATTCAGCTAAGTTTTTTGACATTGAATACCAAACTTACGGTACAATGGAAGTAGAGCTTGACGCAAATACCAGTTCTTTTTATTGGGAAGAGAGTAAAGCAGACACTTGTATTCGATTCAATTTTAATGAAGCAACCAAAGCTCTTGTTGGTATTCATGCTCTAAACATTAGATTAAGACATGTAATCTGCAACGATTGGATTAAAAACAATACACCAATTCATAAAGTTGTTTCAGAACTTAATCAAGCAATATTTGATGCAGAGTTTTCAAAAAGTTGGGTAAAGTCGATAACGACTTCATACAATGCAGAGTATAGTGAACAGGCCGTTGAACAAAAATTCAGCTGGAAAAAATTATTAAATCTCACCAAATGAATGTTATTCAGAAAATAGGATTAGGGTCAACGTTTACCGGGTTGGTCATTTTGATGAGCATCTTGTTTGTTGGTAATTTTTCGGTTAAAATGGATCGAATTGACCCATATATTACCATCAATCAATACCAACAACTGTCTTCTGAACTTGAGCATCTAGAGCATCATTTATACGACAATGCATTTCAGTTGTCAAATGAAATAACGACCATCTACAACAATAAAAATGAGCAGCTTAAAAAAGCTGAAAAATGGAACGAAGTAATGTGGGGGTCAAGCCAGGATTTCGCTTTAACTGTTTTAAGGAATAATTCAAGTAATATATTAATAATCAATAATATATACCTATTTATATTAACAATAGGATTAATATTTTTAGGTGGATTATTGTTTATCTTTAGTTACTTATTTTACCCGAAACAAAGTGGACGAAAGTTTGTGAACAATGTTAGTGAATCTGGCTTTAACAGAGATGCTTACGGGCTTATTCTGGGTCTATTTTTAATTCTATTTTACATTGTTCTATATTGGTTTCCGTCTTATTTAATTAATTGGATATTATTGGTTGATCCTTTAAGTATGGCACTAAGTGGTAACCAAGCGTCACAATGGTTTTTGTATGGATTACTGTACACTTTAACCATAATTGTTATGGGTATCAGGATGTTGATTAAATACCGACACAACAAATACCAATTGCTGCGAACCGGTTCGGTTATGTTTTTCCAAACCTCATTTGCTTTTTTAATTCCTGAAATATTAATTCGATTTGATAAGCCCTACATGGACTTTAAAAACATGTGGCCTTTGGATTATGATTTTTTTTTTAGTTGGCAACTTGATACCTACTTACAAAATGGAACATTAGGCATGTTTATGTTAGTATGGGGAGTTGCACTTTTTGCCGTTGGGGTGCCAATATTCACTTATTTTTTTGGAAAACGATGGTACTGCTCGTGGGTTTGTGGTTGTGGCGGTTTAGCTGAAACGGCAGGCGATGCCTTCAGGCATCTAAGTAGTAAAACACAAAAATCTTGGAAAATTGAACGAATTTCTATTTATTCCGTTTTGGTTTTTACCATTGTAATGACCATGGCAACTTTGTATAGTAGGTTTTCTGAGTCTTATATGTTTCTAGGTTTCGAAACAGCTAGCATTCAAAAAACGTACGGATTCTTAATCGGTTCTATGTTCGCAGGTGTAATAGGAACAGGGTTTTATCCCATTTTAGGAAATAGATCTTGGTGTAGGTTTGGTTGTCCTTTAGCGGCGTACATTGGTTTTGTTCAAAGGTTTAAATCTCGTTTTAGAATCACCACCAACGGCGGACAATGTATTTCATGTGGTAACTGTTCAACACAATGCGAAATGGGCATTGATGTTAGAGCTTATGCTCAGCTCGGTGAAAACATTGTTAGAGAAAGTTGTGTTGGCTGTGGCGTTTGCGCTGATGTCTGTCCTAGAGGTGTATTAAAGCTAGAGAATGGTCCTGAACAAGGCCGAATTAATAACAATCCAATAATAATTGGTAACGATTCAATTTCGATAAACCTGGATTCCGAAAACTATTAAATCAAAGGTATTGAGCAGTAACACACCAAATGTTTTTGTAATCATTCCTGCCTTCAATGAGCAAGATTCTATCGGAAAAGTGATTAACGATATCCCCAAAAGGGTGAAAGAAATTGTGGTAGTTAATAACAACTCAACCGACAATACTGCCAAAGTGGCAAGCCAATTTGGGGCTAAAGTTTTAAACCAAACAATACAAGGTTATGGAGCGGCTTGCTTAATGGGTATTGATTATCTGTTAAAAGTGGCGCAAACTAATGATATTGTGGTTTTTATGGATGGAGATTATGCTGACTATCCTCAAGAGCTAATTCAATTAATTCAGCCAATTGAAAGCCGAAAATTTGATTTTGTTGTTGGTAGCAGAGCATTAGGGAAAGCTGAAGCCGGTTCATTAACGGTTCCACAGCAATTTGGTAATTGGCTTGCAGGTAAACTTATACATTTAATATATGGTCTAAATGTTACTGATTTAGGGCCCTTCAGAGCTTTGAAGCTATCTAGTTTACAGCAACTAAACATGGTTGATATGAATTATGGCTGGACAGCGGAAATGCAAGTTAAAGCAGCAAAGAAAAAATTAAAATACCTAGAGGTGCCAGTAAATTATAAAAATCGAATTGGCGTGTCAAAAGTGTCAGGAACTGTAAAAGGAACAATAATGGCTGGTTACAAAATATTGTACACCATATTCAAATACAGTATTAAGTGATTATAGAAATAATCTTAATATTAGTTTATTCTTTATTTTTACTGTTCATATTTATGTACAGCTTGTCGCAGTTTGATGTATTAATGAAATTCAAAAAGCGTAAATCAAGTGTAAGTAAATATATCATTGATGAATCATTTACTCCAACCGTAACCATTCAGCTACCTATATACAATGAAAAGTACGTTGTAGAAAGACTCATAGACTCCATTTGTAGAATAGAGTATCCTCTTCAAAAATTACAAATTCAAATTTTAGATGATTCAACTGATGAAACTTCACAGCTTATTGAACAAAAAGTTAGTCATTATAAGCGTTTAGGTTTTGATATAGAACACATTAGAAGAGAAGATAGAAGAGGATTTAAGGCAGGAGCCCTAGCCTACGGAATGGCTTTAGTTAAAGGAGATTTCATTGCCATTTTTGATGCAGATTTTTTACCTACTACCGGTTTTTTGAAAAACAACATTGGTTATTTTATAAACTCGAAAGTTGGTGTTGTTCAAACGCCATGGAAACATCTTAATGAAAATCACTCGCTACTTACCAAATTACAAGCTTTTGGATTAGATGCTCATTTTAGCATTGAACAAGGCGGCAGAAACAACGGTGACCATTTCATTAATTTTAATGGTACAGCAGGTATTTGGAGGAAATCGTGCATTGAGCAATCTGGTGGTTGGTCTGCCGAAACGTTGACTGAAGATCTTGATTTAAGTTACAGGGCTCAATTGGCGGGATGGAAGTTTTTATTTAATCCAGCGGTTGGGTCACCAGCAGAACTTCCAATTAATATAGCTGCCTTAAAAACGCAACAATACCGTTGGACAAAAGGAGCTGCAGAATGTGCTAGAAAGAATCTGAAAAATCTTATTTATTCAGATCAATCAAATTCAACCAAAATTCATGGGATCTTTCATTTATTAAATTCGTTCATTTTCATTGCTATTGCATTTACAGCTATCTTGAGCGTGCCTTTAATGATAGTAAAATACAACAACCCGGAGCTTAATTGGGTTTTCAATTCAGGGCTTGTTTTCCTGATTAGTTTCGGCATTTTAGGCTATTACTATTGGGAATCAATTAAATACAACAACGTAAAATCAAATAGGAAGCTTTTGTTTTTTAGCGCATATTTTCCAATATTTTTATCCTTTAGCATGGGTTTGTCAGTACGTAATGGCATTGGTGCAATCGAAGGTTATATGGGGCGTGAAACTCCTTTTGTCAGAACGCCAAAATTTAATATTGTAAACAACTCAGATACATTCCTTGGTAAAAGCTATTTAAAAAGTGGCTTTTCCATTATAACAATGATTGAAATTCTCTTAACCTTTTATTTTTTATCTGCCATATTGTTGGCATTCGTTTTAAACGATTTTGGATTGTTGCCCTTACATGTATTGTTGTTTGTAGGCTTTGGAGGTATTTTATTTATTTCAGCTAAACATGCCCTTGCACGATGAAAGAAAACAACAAACTAAAGCCCTTTGATGTTCTATTACCATTAGCCTTTGTTCTAATTATGTGGGTGGTTGAGTTAATTGAAGTTACTCAAGATCTAGATTTTGGTAAATATGGAATAAAGCCACGTTCAGTTGAGAATTTTATTGGGATTTTTACATCACCATTCATTCATTCTGATTGGGAACATTTAATCAACAATTCAATTCCTATGTTCTTTCTTGGTATTGCTATTTTTTACTTTTTTAGAAAAGTAGCAGTTAAAGTCTACCTTCTTAGTATGTTAGTTACAGGCATTTGGGTTTGGGTGTTTGCACGTAACTCGTTTCATATTGGAGCAAGCGGAATAGTATACTCATTTGCATCATTTTTGTTTTTTAGTGGCTTTTTCGCTAAAAATTACCGAATGATATCCATTTCTTTTCTGATTGTATTTCTCTATGGATCAATGATTTGGGGAATACTGCCGTACGATTATCGAATTTCTTGGGAGTCTCATTTAATGGGAGCATTATCTGGTGGGCTGCTGGCATACTTTTACCGTGGTTTCGGACCTAAAAGAAAAGTTTATGATTATGAACTTGAAGATGAGGATGAATTAGGGTTCAACGAAGATGAAACGTTCTTTGATAAATCGTTGCAAAGTGAAGTAAATGAAAATGTTAATAGAAATTCGGACGATGCTAATGAGATAGTGATTAAATATCATGTTAAGCCATCTAATCGGAACGAACCTAAACATTAAGTAAATTTTATTCAAAAAAGAAACCGAAGAATACCGATATGATTGAAGGTTAAGTTTTAAAACAATTTCCTAATTAGTTGTAGAATAATTATTTGTAATCTTAAATCAAGCATTAATTTAGGGGCTTTATATTACCCACAATTTGTAGAAAGAATATGCGAAATCAAAAACATTTATTTAGCTTACAAGAAGACATTCATTATCTTAATTGTGCTTACAAAGCACCATTGTTGAAATCTTGTGAGGTAGCTGCAACGAAAGCTTTAAAGGACGATAGAAACCCAATTGGAAGAACCCCTGAACACTTCTTTAAAGATTTGGGAATTATTAAATCTGAGTTCTCAAAAATTGTAAAATGCAACCCCTCACAAGTGGCAATTATTCCATCATCGTCTTATGGAATAGCATCTGCGTTAAAAAACATTCATTGTCAACCTGGTCAACATGCTATTACTATAAAAGATGAATTTCCTAGTGATTATTTAGCGTTACATAAATGGTGTGCCAATCATAAGGCTGAGTTGAGAGTAATATCGGCAGAAGCTATTAATGGAAGAGTAGGAGAAGCTTGGAATAGAAGTATTTTAGAGAGCATTACAGAAGATACTGCTTTAGTAATTATGTCTTCGGTACACTGGATGAACGGAATTAAATTTAATCTGGAAGAAATTGGAGCTAAATGCAAAGCAGTAGGCGCCAAGTTTGTTGTAGACGGAACACAATCTGTTGGTGCTTTGCAAATCGATGTAAATAAATTCAACATTGATGCTTTGATTTGTGCTGCATACAAATGGTTGTTTGGTCCTTACTCAACGGGTGTTGCTTTTTATGGAGATGCTTTTAACGGAGGAGAGCCAATTGAAGAATCGTGGATGAACAGAACCAATGCTGCCGACTTTGCTAAACTTACCAACTACGATTTAAACTATACACCAGATGCCGGTAGATACAACGTAGGTCAAACCAGTAATTTTATTCTGGCTCCAATGCTAAAATCTTCTTTAATACAGATTAATACTTGGGGAGTTGAGCAGATAGAACTTTACTGCAGCCAGCTTGTTAGGCCCTTGTTTGACTATCTTAATAAACTCGGATTAACAATTGAGGATGATGCGTTTAGAACCAACCATCTGTTCGGTTTACCTATGCCTAAGGATGTTTCGAGCGACCGACTAAAAGCCAACTTTGCTAAAAATAACATTTATGTGTCGGTGCGAGGACAATCGTTAAGAATTTCGGTTAATGTTTTTAATACCGAACAAGATATTTCAAAACTGATAGAAGTTATTGAAGCATCTAGGGGAACAGCTTGATAACAACATTGCTTTTTCTATTTTTGAGGTACTCAATCGCTTAGTTTAAATGCTGTTTAACTCCTTCGATTTTATTGTTTTTCTGCCAATAGTATTGCTGTTGTTTTTTGCTTTTCAGCAAAAGTTCAGAGTTGCAGTGCTTTTGGTAGCGAGCTATTATTTCTACATGAGTTGGAATCCCATTTACATTTTGCTCATTGTGGCATCAACCATTACCGATTATTCGGCCGGTAGAGCACTTTCAAAAACATCAAAACAACAAAGCCGAAACCTCATTTTAGCTATTAGCATTATAGTAAACCTTGGTTTGCTTTTCTTCTTTAAATACACCGACTTTCTGCTTGAAAACATAAATGCAACAGTAGAAATAGCCACCAATAAAGAAGCTCCATTTACCTTGTTGGAATTGATTATTCCGGTTGGTATTTCATTTTATACTTTTCAAACAATTAGTTATACCATTGATGTTTACAACCGAAAAGTGGAAGCAGAGAAAAATTTATCACAATTTGCCTTATACGTTTCTTTCTTCCCGCAATTGGTTGCAGGCCCCATTGAGCGCTATTCAGCACTTGCGCCACAATTTAAATCAGTGTTTAAGCTCACTAAAACAAACCTTTCAAATGGCTTTAGGCTAATGCTTTACGGCCTGTTTATGAAAATGGTTGTTGCTGATAATATAGGAATTGTAGTGGATGAAACTTACAACAATATAGGCGATACCAACAGCTTAAATTTAATGTTATCGGCAGTACTTTATTCATTTCAAATTTATTGTGATTTTCATGGCTATAGCACTATTGCTATTGGAGTTGCACGACTTTTTGATGTGCAACTTTCGGCTAATTTTAAAGCTCCATATTTAGCACATTCATTAACTACTTTTTGGCGTAAATGGCACATTACGCTTACCACTTGGTTCCGTGATTACATCTACTACCCACTGGGCGGTAATCGAGTGTCAAAAGCGAAGTGGTTTGTAGCAGTCACATTAGTATTTATTGTCAGTGGTGTTTGGCATGGAGCACAGTGGACCTTCATTATTTGGGGAGCTTTACATGGCATAATTACGGTACTAGAAAAGTTGCTTTCGCTCGATAGAAAGAGCAATAATAATGTGATAAATCTCTTAAAAGGGATGCTTACTTTCGTTATGGTTACACTGTTGTGGGTGTTTTTTCGTAGTCCTGACCTTGAAAGTGCTGCCGCCTTTTTTGAAGGTATTTTGGTAAACACAAACAATGCTTTTGTTTTACCCGATGTTGAAACTTGGATATTGGTAGGTTTATTCTTTGTGTTTGATGTTGTTACTAGAAAGAGCGATTTTGCTCAATGGATTAACAACAAATCGCTGGTGTTAAGATGGTCGGTGTATTTTGTTTTAGCATTCCTAATTTTGAGTAGATCCGGAACCGATGTTCAACCCTTTATATATTTTCAGTTTTAGATGGAAATAGCAAAATACATAGCGGTTCGTTTGGTGGTTGTAGCATTGTTTGTGCTAGCAGCCAATGAATTGTATTTAAATACTTTTTGGAAATTGGACATAGCTGCTCATGCGGACATTCTTGAAAACCTATGGGATGTTGACCCAAATGCCGATGCCATATATTTTGGCGAATCTTCAAACTTTCATGTGGTGCCTGGGAGCAAAGAAAAACACCGTATTAGCGCTATTATTAACGATGCATTGCCAAATGTTTATGTTGATAAAGTGGACCATTCGGGGTTGCATGCGGGAACGTATTTGGCGGTATTAAAGAACATTCCAGAGGAAATGCCCTTAAAATTAATTATTGTAACCATGAACTTTAGAGCCTTTGATGCAGTTTGGCGCTTTGCTTTGGGAGAAAACTATTTGGCTAAAACTGAAACGATGCTGCAATCGGGATTACCTATTGTGAACAAGTTTTTAGTGTCCTTAAAAAACTACGATTTCAAAACCAATGAACATAGAACCGAGCAATTTCAAGATGCTTGGATAAATGAAAAGTTTAGTATTCCAAATTTCGAATATCAAAACGTAAAATCGTGGGATTCGGCAATGGCTTGGAGGGTTTATTTAGGGGAAAACCCTAACTTAACTGAAGAGAACATTCCTCTAGCTTGTCATTACATTAAAAACTTTGCTTTCGACATTGATACTATTTCAAATCCTCGAATTAAAGATTTCGACGAAATTGTTTCCATCTGCAAGAGCAGGAACATTAAAGTATTTTTTAATTTACTTAGCGAAAACATGGTCGAGGCAGATAAGCTTGTAGGCGACAACCTTCTTTATTTAATGGATAAAAACCGAGAAATGTTAATTGAAAGATACACAAGCAAAGGTGCAATTGTCGTTGATAATATGTATTCGGTACCTGATTCGTGCTTTTTAGATAGAGGTTGGCCAACAGAGCATTATTCAAAGTTCGGGAAGCGTATTGTTGCTAAAAACGTCTCCAATAGTATAACCGAAAATGGTTATGGAAACTAATTGAATATAAGACTAACTATTTTCTTTAACCTTTTTGCTTTTGCCAATTCAGCTGTCTCAAATAAAATTGATGTTGATTTAGAGCAAATGAGTTTTATACCCGAAATTTTATTCAGTCAGAGCAGCTTAAAGTGATTTTAGTTCCGTTTTTAAAAAGAAATTAATCCTAATACCAAAGCTAATTTTAAGGCCATGAATGAAGCATTAACGCAATACGATGAAAAGCCAGCAATAAGCTAATAACCAATTTCTTGCAGCTTCGATAGGCTCAAGCATCGAGAATATTCGGTTATAAGGTGGCTAAGCTTGTAGAAGCCCCGAATTATTTAATTAAAACGAGACTAAAAAATTAAAATCAATAATCTTTCGTTGCTCGTAACATTTCACGTTTACCAGGAGGACCAGGTAAACGCTCCATTTTAAAGCCCAACTTTTGCATGGTTCTGCGTACTTCGCCTTTTGCACAATAAGTAACTAATACGCCTCCTTTTTTTAGAGTTTCATACATCAATTTAAAGATGTTTTTGTGCCACAATTCGGGCTGAAAACGAGGACTAAAAGCATCAAAATAAATCAAGTCAATACTTTCGTTTGGAAGTTCTATTTCAGCGAAATCACACTTGATTTTATTAAGTATAAATGAATCGGTGATAGTTGAAAGTTCGTTCCAATTTGAAGAATGAATCTTTTCAAAAAGACGTTCTGATATATTCAATTCAGAGGAATAATTCAAGGCTTTTAATTCATTTGAGTTTAATGGATACTTTTCAACACCAAAGTATTTAATATATTGTTTAATAGGCTTTTCAGATAGGCTAATTAAAGTATTAAGTCCAGTTCCGAAACCAATTTCAAGAATACTAATGTTCTCTTTATTTTTAAATAGCTCTAATCCCATTTTGATAAAAATGTGCTCGGCTTCAGCAATAGCTCCATGTTTTGAATGGTAAGATTCATCCCACTCTTCAATGTACAAAGAAGAACTACCGTCTTCAGTAATAATAGCTTCTCTTTTGTGCATTAAATATCAACATTGAATTTAGCACGAACTTCATTTTTTAAATCTTCAAAAAACGAATTAAATTGAACTGAAATTTGATCTTCGAAAGCAGGTAAAATTTCATGAGCCAATTCCATTCTTGATTTAAATTTAGTTCGATGGCTCATTCCCCAAAATACTTTTGCTATTCCTTTCATGGTTTTGTATGCAACAAGTATGTTGTTTGATTGCATGTAATGCAAAAAACGTTGAGCACCATAGGGCAAAACATCATGATTATCTTGTAACAAGGCATACTTTTTTAGGGCAAACGAATCAAGGCTTACCTTTGAGTGATTGTGCCAAGTGTTTGCTAAAAAATAATCGTAGTACACATCAATTACTACAGGTGTAAACTTGCTAAACTCATGTCGAATCAATAATTTACTTTCGGCTACAACCGGATGGTTGTCAGTATATTGATCAATGTATCGATGCAACTTAACTCCGTTTTGGATGGAAGAGTTGAATTTTGCAATATCAACACCTTTTAGCGAGTCACCAATGTAGTTGCCAATCATTAAATCAGTGTTTGAACCTGATAAAAATAAATGGGCTAAATAGTTCAATTGACTTTTTTTTGGATGAAAAATCAAATTTATTAAACTTCAATCACCATTTTCTGTTATTTTGAAACTTAGTAAACATTCCCATTACAAATGACATCGGTAGAAGCGAAATTAAGAATACAAAACTTAACCAAAGAGTTACATTATCATAATTACGGGTATTACGTTGAAAGTAAGTCAGAAATTTCTGACTATGACTTTGATATGATGCTTAAAGAGTTGGAGGAACTAGAAGGTCATTTTCCTGAGCATGCTTCTCAAAATTCGCCAACCAAAAGAGTAGGAGGAGACATTACCAAAAAATTCGCATGGGGTAAACATGTTTTACCGATGCTGTCGTTAAGTAATACTTACTCAGTTGAAGAATTGTACGAATGGGAGATACGTTTGCAAAAGTTAGTTGAAGAGCCCTTAGAGTATGTATGTGAATTAAAATATGATGGCGTTGCTATTGGAATAAAGTACAAAGATGGAGCGCTTGTAAAAGCAGTAACTAGAGGAGATGGAATCAAAGGAGAAGAAGTAACCGCAAATGTTCGTACCATTAAAACGGTGCCTTTGCAATTGGATGGCAGTTATCCTGATGACTTTGAGATTAGAGGAGAAATATTTTACCCTTTAAAAACTTTTGAATCCATTAATAAACGGAGAGAAGAAAGCGGCGAAGACTTGTTTGCTAATCCTCGCAATTCAGCTTCGGGTACATTGAAAATGCAAGATTCGGCAGTGGTTGCAAGCAGAGGGCTAGACTGCTATTTGTATGGGCTGTATGGTGAAAATTTATCAAAGCTTGGGCATTA
>TARA_B110000046_G_scaffold186042_1_pt1 | contig 14286 bp, 15 predicted proteins | sample TARA_B110000046 | Tara Oceans TARA_B110000046 (sample SAMEA4397157) | marine metagenome | biome: Polar Biome; feature: [DCM] deep chlorophyll maximum layer (ENVO:01000326); material: water (ENVO:00002006), including particulate matter (ENVO:01000060) such as... | depth 40 m
CTACAATGAAAATGAAAAGAAAGATAATTAAAGAAATATACAAGGATCTATATCAAAAAATATATAATTCATAAAATATAAAGTCTATTAATAAGTATTTGTTAAATCAATGTAAATTTACTATTTTGCAATGCTACTAAAATAGACCTTATGCCAACAGAAATTACTAGATTATTTGATTTCCCATACTATCAATTAGAAACTTACAATCTTAAAAAAGCATTTTCCACAAAATACAATGGAAAATGGGAATCTATTTCTTCACAAGAATATGTAGATAAATCGAATCAATTTAGTAGAGGGTTGCTAAAACTAGGCATACAGCCAAATGATAAAATTGCTGTAATTTCGACTACAAATAGAACCGAATGGAATATTTGTGATATTGGAATTTTACAGACTGGGGCTCAAAATGTACCTATTTATCCTACTATATCTAAAGAGGATTATGAATATGTTTTAAATCACTCTGAAGCAATTTATTGTTTTGTTTCTGACATCACTATTTTAGAAAAAATAAATCAAATTAAAGGAAATACAAAACTTAAAGGAATCTTTACTTTTGATGACATTACTGATGAAAAGAGCTGGAAAGAAGTTTTAGATTTAGGAAAAGACATTAATAATCAATACGAAGTAGAAGCTAGAAAAGATGCTGTAAAACCAGAAGATTTAGCTACTTTAATTTATACTTCTGGAACTACTGGAAGACCAAAAGGTGTTATGTTATCTCACGGTAACGTTGTATCGAATGTAATTACTAGTGAAGAAAGTGTTCCTTTAGAGAAAGGAAAAGACAGAGCATTAAGTTTTTTACCTGTTTGTCATGTTTTTGAACGAATGATTTTGTATTTATATCAATATTGTGGAACAGAAATTTATTTTGCTGAAGGAATCGAAAAACTAACCGAAAATGCACAAGATGTTAAGCCAAATGTAATGACGGCCGTACCGCGTTTGTATGAGAAGATTTATGATAAAATTATTTTAAAAGGTCAAGAATTAACTGGTATAAAAAAGAAACTATTTTTCTGGGCTGTAAGTTTAGGTTTAAGATATGAACCATATGGCGCAAATGGTTGGTGGTATGAGAAACAATTAGGTTTAGCACGCAAACTTATTTTCTCTAAATGGCAAGCTGTTTTAGGAGGAGAACTTAAAATGATGGTTTCTGGAGCTTCTGCTTTACAGCAAAGGTTAACAAGAATTTTTGCAGCAGCAGGAATGCCAATTATGGAAGGTTATGGTTTAACAGAAACATCACCAGTAACTTCTGTTAACTTTGTTGAAGCAAATGGTAAAAGAGGTTTTAGAGTAGGAACTGTTGGTAAAATTATAAGTGGTGTAGAAGTTAAAATTGCTGAAAATGGCGAAATTTTAATAAAAGGTCCGAATGTAATGCAAGGGTATTATAAAGATCCTAAAAAAACTGCAGAAGTAATTAAAGATGGTTATTTCCATTCTGGTGATAAAGGAGAAATTGACAAAGATGGCTTCTTAAAAATTACAGGTCGAACTAAAGAAATGTTTAAAACTTCTGGTGGAAAATATGTTGTACCACCATTATTAGAAGGAGAATTAAAACAATCTTTATTTATAGAACAGGTTATGATTGTAGGTGAAAATGAAAAAATGCCAGCTGCAATTATTCAACCAAATTTTGAATATTTAAAAGATTGGACTAAAGAAAATAATATTTCGTACAATTCTAATGAAGAGTTAATTACCAACGAAAAAGTAGTAACTGAAATAACAAAAGCTGTAAACTTTTGCAATAAAAGCTTTGGTAATTGGGAGCAAATAAAACGTTTTGAGTTAACCCCTGATGAATGGACTATAGATGGTGGACATTTAACGCCAACCATGAAAATGAAACGAGAAATAATTAAAAAGGTATATCAAGATTTATATGATAAAATATACAGATAATAGAAAAAACCATTCATAATTTAACTCCCATATTTGGGAGTTTTTTTATTTATAGATTCCCCATAAATAAATATAAAGGACTACTTTAAACTACTTCAACTCAACTATAATTTCATTTCTTCTACCAATCAAATCATAAGGAGGATTATACCCTAATAAATAAAATTGATCTTTAAATAATATGTTTTCATTTTCTAAAGCTGAAATTAATTTTTTCTTATACTTTTCTATCTTATCAGTATTAGCCCAACCACCAAAACTAATTGCAGCAACAGTTTTTGCAGGTTCTTCTATAAATTTAATTTCTGATTGATTTGGCTTAGGTAAATCCTTAACAGTTAAATTCTTAGGCACCATAAACATCATTGTTATTGAATCTTTCAAAGACATTGCTACAGGTGATGTCATTGAAATTCTTTCATCTTTATCATTATTACCAAAAATATACCCACCTAAGATTGAAAAACCTTTACTTGAGGCACTTTTGTAATCATTAGTCTCTAATTTTACAGATGTAAATAAACTTGCTTCATAATTTCTTATTTCAAAATCGGTATAATCTTTCACTACTATATATGGGTAACTTTCTATTGTAGATCTACTTTTATAAACGAAAAATTGAATTACTAAAAAAATGATAAAAAGTACGCCGACAACAATTCCAAATATTTTCATAGCTATATATATTAATGTAATATTTTAAAAAGCAATTCTTTTAAAATATCTTCTTGAGTTTGGTTTGCACCAACTCCTTTACTTCTAAGATCAGCTTCTCTTAAAAAAGCAATTACTTGCGCTACTTTTCGCATTGGATAATTTCTAGCAGCTATAAAGTATTCATCAACGAAATACGGATTTACACCCAATGTTTTTGCAACAGAACTTTTAGATTTGTCTTTTAATCCATGAAATAATAAAAGTTGTGTAAAAAAACTATTTAACAAAGAAATTGTCATTACCAAAGGATTATTCTTAGGGTTTTCAACAAAATAATTGATAATTCTATTTGATTTAACAATGCTCTTCTCTCCTACTGCTTTTCGTAATTCAAAATTATTAAAGTCTTTAGAAATACCAATATTATCTTCTATATGCTTGTCATTAATAATCGTTTCTTTTGGGAGAATTATCATTAATTTATCTAACTCATTAGAAATTTTACTTAAATCAGTTCCTAAAAACTCTACTAACATTTGTGCGGCTTTTATCTCAATTTGGTATTTTTTTCCACCTAAAACTCTACGAATCCAATCTGAAACTTGATTTTCGTACAGTTTTTTACTCTCATAAATTAATCCTGACTTTGCAATTGCTTTGTGCAATTTCTTACGTTTATCAAGTTTTTTATATTTATAATTTAAAACTAAAACGGTTGTTGGTTGTGGATTTTCTGCATAAGAAACTAATTTTTCAATATTTCTACTTAGATCTTGAGCTTCTTTAATAATTAAAACTTGTCTTTCTGCCATCATTGGGTAGCGTTTAGCAGATGAAACAATATCTTCTATACTTGAGTCTCTTCCATACATAACCTGTTGATTAAAACCTTTATCCGCTTCATCTAAAATGTTTTCTTCAATAAAATCAGAAATTTTATCGATGTAATAAGGCTCTTCACCCATAAGAAAATATATAGGTTTAATATTTCCTTTCTTTATCTCTGAAACAATGTCTCTAATTTCGTTCATTTTCTTACTTTTGATTGATGCAAAAACTCAACCTACCAACTTATAATTTCAAATTCAAAAGTAGCGAAAATAAGACGCTTATTTTTGATAAATTGAGAAAAAAATATATGGTTTTAACTCCCGAAGAATGGGTACGTCAGCATTTTGTTTGTTTTTTAATCGAAGAAAAAAAATATCCAGTCAGCTTAATTGCTATTGAAAAACAATTAACCATCAATAATTTAAAAAAGAGAAGTGATATTTTGGTTTTTAATACCGATGGAAAACCAGAAATCATTGTTGAATGTAAAGCTCCTTCTATAAAAATCACACAAGCTGCTTTTGATCAAATTGCACGTTATAATTTAAAATTAAAAGCCAAATATCTGATTGTCACCAACGGTTTAGAACATTTTTACTGCAAAATGGATTTTAAAAAAGAGACTTATATTTTCTTAAAAATGATTCCTGATTACAAATAATTAACCCTACTTTTATTAAGAAAACTTTAGTCATAAACTAATTTATAAACTGTAAATTCGCATACTTGAAAATAGCAATTGTCATATTAAATTGGAATGGTCAAAAACTGTTAGAGCAGTTCTTACCATCTGTGGTAGGTTTTAGTTCGAAAGAAGCTACTATTTATATCGCGGACAATGCTTCTACAGATTCTTCAATTAACTATGTTAAATCATCTTTCCCATCAATTAAAATTATTGAAAACGATATAAATGGTGGTTATGCAAAAGGCTATAATGACGCTTTAAAATCTATTGATGCTGATATTTATTGCTTATTAAATTCTGATGTTGAAGTTACCCAAAATTGGTTAAAGCCTGTTATAGATATTTTTAAAAGCGAAAAAAACACAGCTATTATTCAACCAAAATTATTAGATTTTAAAAATAAGACAAAGTTTGAATATGCTGGTGCTGCCGGAGGTTTTATAGATTTATTTGGATATCCTTATTGCAGAGGACGTGTGTTTAATCACCTAGAAACTGATAAAGGCCAATTTAACGATGTAAAAGAAATTTTTTGGGCTTCTGGTGCTTGTTTATTTATACGTGCTAAAGTGTATCATCAGCTAGAAGGTTTCGATGAAGATTATTTTGCGCATCAAGAAGAAATTGATTTATGCTGGAGAACTCAAAATATTGGCTATAAAATAAAATATGTAGGAAGTTCTCTTGTTTATCATGTTGGTGGTGCAACTTTACAACAAGGGAATCCTCATAAAACATACTTAAACTTTAGAAATAGTTTATTAAATGTGGTGAAGAATATTCCAAAAAAATGGTTTTTATTCGTGATTCTTTCACGTTTACTTTTAGATGGAATTGCTGGAATTAAATTTATAATTGAATTAAGACCAATACACACTTGGGCAATTATTAAAGCACATTATAGCTTTTATAAAAACTTAAATAAATTCTTAAAAAAGCGAGAAAAATTATTAAAAAAAGAAGACTATAATTTACACACAAGTATCGTTTGGCAGTATTTTGTTTTAGGAAGAAAAAAATTTCATCAGTTAAAATAATTGATTTTCAACAAATAAAGGCTTCTAAAGCTCAGTCTAAAGTAAAAAATATAAATTCAAAAATAAAATTCTGAGTTTCGTCTTTAAGTTTTTAAAGCTTAAAGTATATCTAAACTTCCTTTTCCTTCTCTAATTACTTCGGGATAACCATCTGTTAAATCTATAATTGTGGATGCATAATTGTCTCCATAACCACCATCAATGACAACATCTACTAAATGATTCCATTTTTCGAAAATTAATTCAGGATCTGTTGTATATTCTAAAAGATCATCATCATCTCTTATAGAAGTAGAGACAATAGGGTTTCCTAAACTTTCTACCAAAGCTCTTGCAATATTATTATCTGGAATACGAATCCCTACCGTTTTTCTTTTTTTAAATGCTCTTGGAAGATTATTACTTCCTGGTAAAATAAAGGTGTATGGCCCTGGTAAAGCACGTTTTAAAAGTTTAAATGTTGGTGAATCTATTTGTTTTATGTAATCAGATAAATGGCTTAAATCATTACAAACAAAAGAGAAATTAGCTTTTTCTAATTTCACACGTTTTAAAAGGGCTATTTTTTCTAAGGCTTTTGTGTTTGTAATATCACACCCTAGACCATAAACAGTATCTGTAGGATAAATAATTAATCCACCATTTTTTAAAATTTTAACAACCTTGTCTATTTCTTTCTGATTAGGATTGTCATTATATAATTTTATAAACTCTGCCATATTATAAAAATACAAAAAAAACTCAACTTGAAAATAAATCAAATTGAGTTTTTTTTGAGGGGAAGTTTGAAGTTATTAAGTTTTATCTACCAATCTAAATCCTTCTCCATGGATGTTTAAGATTTGGACATTCTCATCAAGTTTTAAGTACTTTCTGAGTTTTGCGATATATACATCCATACTTCTAGAAGTAAAGTAGTTATCATCTCTCCATATTTTAGTTAGTGCTAATTCTCTTGGCATTAAATCATTTTTATGAATAGCTAACATGCGTAACAATTTACTTTCTTTTGGTGATAGTTTTATTGGTTCTGCATCTTTACCAACAGATAAGTGACGTAATTTAGAATTGAAGAAAAATGAACCAATATTAAATTCAAATTCTTCGGATTCTTTCGATTTGTCACTTTCTTTTCTTTGTAGAATTGCTTTAATTTTATACAATAAAACCTCTGAATCAAAAGGTTTGTTTAAATAATCATCTGCACCTACAGAATATCCTTTTAAAACATCTTCTTTTAATGTTTTTGCCGTTAAAAAGATAATAGGCACTTCTTTATTAGTTCCTCTAATATCTTGTGCCAAAGAAAAACCATCTTTTCTAGGCATCATTACATCTAGAATACATAAGTCATAATCACTGTTCTTAAACATAATTAAACCTTCTATACCATCTTTTGCGTGTGTAACATTATAATCGTTTAACGCTAAATAATCTTTTAAAACCGTTCCAAAATTTGGATCGTCTTCTACTAATAAAATCTTTTTACTTCCCATTTTGTATGTTTTATTTTAAATTAAAGGTAATTTAACTGTGAATATACTTCCTTCTCCTTTTTCACTTTCAACGAAGACTGTGCCATGATGTTTTTCTACAATTTCTTTTACGTATGCTAATCCTAAACCATGACCTTTTACATCATGTATATTTCCTTTTTGTTCTCTATAAAATTTATCAAAAACTAATTTAATAGCTACTTTACTCATCCCTATTCCATTATCTTTAATTTTAATCACAAAAAACTTGTTTGTACTTTCTGTATAAACTTGAATTTCAGGGCTTTCTTTCGAATATTTTATCGCATTCTCTAACATGTTTACAAAAACGTTCGTTAAGTGAAATTCGTTCCCAGATACTTCTGAAGTGATGGCTTCAAAATGAGTTTCTATCGTTCCATTTCTATCATTAACTAACAAACTAACATGACTAATTGCATCTTCTATTGTGTCGTGGATATCAATAATATCTTTACTAATATCTAATTGATTTTTTTCTAATCTAGAGATACGCAACACATTTTCTACTTGAGTATGCATCCTTTTATTCTCATCTCGAATCATTTCTATATAACGTAAAACCTTTTCTTTATCATTAATAATTTTAGGATTCTTGATAGAATCTAAAGCTAAATTTATTGTAGCTATAGGTGTTTTAAATTCATGAGTCATATTATTTATAAAATCAGTTTTTATTTCTGAGATTTTTTTCTGTTGAATTAACTGATACAATGAACTTGAAAAGGCAATTATAATGATAAAAATAAAAAATAAAGAGAGTAATAGAATATTCGAAATTCCTGCTAAAATATGTTCATTCTTCCCTGGAAATGTTACGTATAAAAAATATTCAGGTTCATTATCAGAATTATAAAATAATGGGTAAGGGTAGCTGTCTTTTTTATTGATTGTGTAATAACCCGATTTCAACTTTGTAGCTAAACCATCTTTACTATACACACCATACTTAAAATCTAAAATAATATTCCTTTTGTTTAACTCGTCTTTTATAGTTTCATTTAACTCTCTATTGCTTAATCTCTTATGAATCGGTTTAATTCTATTATAATCTTTAAACCATTCAGTAAACTGACTTTTCTCAATACTGGTTAATCTTTTGGTAAACGAGTATCTTTTTTCATCTACATTCGAAAATAAATTATCTGGACCTTTAATTAATTTGGATTGAAAGAAGTCTTTTTTACCAGTTAATCTTTTAAAAATAAGAGAATCATTCCCTAAAAAATCTGCAGGTATTTCAAAATTTTCTTCTAAAATAGTGGATCCAAAAGAGATTTTTTGATTATTTGTTGTATCGATTTCTTGAAAAAATAAACTTTTTATTTGAGCATCATTTGCTAAAACTGCATTTTCAATAATATTTTCAAACTTTTTATCAAAAAGGTCTCTCTCTTTTTGATTAATTCTTTCTGATACACTTCCTAAAGATTTTTGGACATCATTCTTAAATTGTTCTTTTTTACTTTCAACTGCATTATTGATCCAATATAGTTGCACAGCAATAATCCCTATTAAAGAAATGCTCATTAAAAAAACAATAAGAACAAACATTTTCTTACCCATAAATCAAAGTTAGGCTATTCTTAATTTGAAATTCGTGTTTTTAAAGTAAATTAACAATTTCGCTCTAATTTTGTGATTTTTTTAACATAATTACTGAAGATATTTAAATAAAATATGTTTTTTCTGTTAAAATATTATGAATTTTGTTTACTTGATTTTTAGTTTCATAAAGGTTTTCATTACAAATAATATAGTTAGATTGCATAATTTTTTTAAGATCATTCCATTGATTTTGCATTCTTCTTTTAACATCTTCTTTTGTTAATGAATCTCGCAAAATAACACGTTCAATTTTAGTCTTTGCATCTGCATAAACGGTAATAATAAAGTCGCAAAACAGGTTACCTTTACTTTCAAATAATATTGCGTTTTCATAAATAATATATGATTTATGAGTGTTTATTTCTACAAATTCTTGAAAATGTTTTTTAACTTCTGGGTGAACAATGGCATTTAAAACTGATAGTTTTTCTTTATCATTAAATACAATTCCAGAAATATATTTTCGGTTTAATTTTTTATTCACAAAAGATGCTTCCCCAAACTCTTTGATTAGCTTCTCTTTAATAATTACTGATGAGTTCATTAGCTTCTTTGCTTCAAGATCAGCAATATAAACAACGACATTATCAAACTCTAAAAAGAATTTTGCTACTGTGGTTTTCCCACTTCCGATACCTCCTGTTAAACCAATAATCATGGGTTATTTTTGAATTAAAAAATCTATTTTTTTAGGAATAATTTTAATACTTTTCACAAAACCTGGTGCTAATACAACTTTAGGTATTAAATAACCTAGGTTATTTTTTTCAGAAATTAAATAATCACATTCCACTTTAAAAGATGCTTCAGAAATTTTCGAAAAGTTGGATAAAGCAACCACAAAAACGATTTCTACTTTTTCAGAAAGTGTCGTTAATTTAGTATCCTTTGGAAGGTTTTTAGTTGTGAATGACACCTGTAATTTACCCTCTGTAAACTTATCTACACTTCCAGAAATTACAGTCTTTAAATCACTAATCTTAAAGTTATTATTTAACTTTAAGATGGTTACTTCTTCTAAAAAATCAGATTTTACGTCATCTAACTTTAATTCACTTAAATCTAAATACTTTGTTTTTTCAACTTGAGCTTTGGGTCCTGAAATAATAATTGAATCTGGTGAAATTTTTATTTCATTTAAAAGATCATAACCAATATGATAATTGATTTCTAAATTTGGCTTTAAAGCTACTTTCTTCGAAGTTAAAAGTCCTAAATTCAAGTAAATAGTATCTTGTAAGATCTCTTTTAATTCAACACCAAAAAGTAATTGTTTTTGAATTTTCATCACTTGATTCTTGGTCAAAAAATAAAACTTAGAATTTTCTTTTCTTTGTAAATTTGAAGCTTCTAATTGTATTCTTTTATTTTTAAAATTCGACCTAAGTATCTTAAAACCTGATGCTTTTACAGTAATATCTATTTTATTAATAGGTGCTTCTTGTAGTAATTTATTTTGAGGAATGTTCTTATAAATTACTTCATAGGTAATCACTGTAGTATATTCTTTAGAAAAGGTAATTAGCAACCAAATTAAAAAAGAAGCTACTAAAAAACTAATAAAAGTTTTTGATATTTTTCTGGAATTTTTCACTTATGATTCTGGTTTTAATTGCAATCTAATGAAAAGTAATAAACAAAAAAAATGAGCTTTCACTAATTAAAGAAAAGCTCACTTATAAAAAAATTTAAATACTTTATTTTTTAACAGCTGGCGCTAAATATTTTTTACTTAATTCCATAGAAATCGCAGAACGCTCAAATTTAATTTTACCTGCTCCAGTTTCTATCGTAACAGTATTATCAGCGGCATGTAATTCAACAATTTTACCGTGTATACCACTAGAAGTAACAATCTTTGTTCCTTTTTTAATTTCTGTTTGAAAAGATTTTTCTTTCTTTTGACGATTCATTTGTGGTCTTATCATAAAAAAGTATAAAACCCCTATAATTGCTACAAAAGGTAACATTGATGCTAAACTCCCTGTGTCAAATTGTAATACTATTATTGAATACATATTTATATTTTTGCTTTTGGCGTAACCATTCCTTTAATCGTTAACCTTTCTTTACCAGATGGAGTATTGGTGGTTAAAGTTACTGTTTTTTGTTGTCTGTTTGGTTTCCCGTTTGTATTAAATTTAACTTTAATATCTCCGGTTTCTCCAGGTTTCATAGGTGCTTTTGGCCATACTGGAACTGTACAACCACAAGTTGCTTGTGCATTTGTAATTACTAAATCTGTTTTACCAGAATTGGTTACCTTAAATACTGTTTCTACGAAGTCCCCTTCATTTACAGTACCAAAATCGTATACTTGTTTGTCAAATGAAATAGAAGCAGTTCCTTTTTTTATTTCGATATCTCTAAACTTAGCTTTGCTTAATTTTTCTTTATCTACTTTTCCTTTTGCAGCGACATTACCATCTGCACAAGAAATAAATACGCTTGTAGAAATTATAAATGCAACTAAAATCGTTAATTTTTTCATTATATTTAAGTTTTTGTAAAACTACTAAATTTATTTGCTAAAACAAAGGCTTATAATAACCCTCTACCTATTTTAACAATTCTTTTATTACTAATAAATTCTTTTGAGATTTTATCTAAAACTCCGTTTATAAAATAACTACTTTTTTCTGTAGAGTAATCTTTAGAAATTTCTATGTATTCATTAATAGTAACTCTTGTTGGTATTGATGGAAAATTAAGAAACTCTGAAATTGCCATTTTAATCAAAATCATATCGATGTCTGCAATTCGATCCATTTCCCAATTTGGCGTTTTTTCTGCAATTTCTTCTTCGTACGTTTTATGTTTTAGAACTGTTTTTCTAAATAATGCTGACACAAAATCTTCATCATCTTTGTCTTTATATAAACTACCTACTACAAAAATTGCAATCTCTTTATATTTACTTAGAGATTTAACAACCCAAGTATTAACAAAAGGAATATCATCTACCCAAGAAATCATTTCACCTTCGTAATACTCTGCTAATTTTTCATTAGGAGCAATGATTTCTTTAAAGAAATCAATAACAAAAGCTTTGTCTGCTTTAAAAGAATCTTCAACTGTATCAATATATTTTTTATATAAATCACTTGTTAATAATTCTTCAAGAATAATTTTCACATACTCATCATTTAATTTCCAGTTTTTAAGATTATTCATCTCAACATAGCTCTCAACACTAACGCTTTCAGCAATCGCGTTAATAACTTTGTTTTCTATAAACTTAGTATTGGGTATTAAATCTTCTTTTGTTGCAAGAATTTTCTTTTTGGAAAGTGCTATTTTTTTTGCAGCTAATTTTTGAACTTCAACTAAAAGCTGAAGGTTTAAAACATACAAATCAAACATTTTTAAAACACTATGTTTTAAGAACTTTTCTTCTCTAATAATATCATCATTATGAGATTGCTGCATAGCGTATACAGATTGCATTACTTTAACTCGAATATGTCTTCTGTTAATCATGATAAAGAACTTATATAAATTATGTTTTTTTGCCTTGCAAAAGTAGTCTTAATTTAGTTTTTCATCACCTCTTTTTTAATTCTTTTTTAAGAAAATTTATCTTTCTGAAACTCGTATATTCGTATCTTATTTTTTAACTCAAATTTTCTTTGAAGGCACTACAATATTTAAACAAATATTTTTCTAAATACAAATGGCGTATTTTAATAGGGTTACTAATTACAATAGCATCAAAATTGTTGTCTTTAAAGATTCCACAAATAATTAGGGATTCTCTAAATATTGTAGAAGATTATCATAATGATGTGATTACTGATGTTGTTGAAGTTAAACATCAACTATTAATGAATGTTCTGATAATTATTGGGATTGCTTTATTAGGTGGAGTTTTAACTTTTATAATGAGGCAAACGATTATTGTTACTTCTAGGTTAATTGAGTTTGATTTAAAAAATGAAATCTATCAACAATATCAAAAATTATCACTCAATTTTTACAAAAAAAATAGAACGGGTGATTTAATGAATAGAATTAGTGAAGACGTTTCTAAAGTTAGAATGTATGTAGGACCCGCAGTGATGTATAGCATGAATATGATTGTGCTTTTTACCGTTGGTTTTTCACAAATGGCGCAGGTTGATTTAAAACTAACCTTATATACGTTAATTCCTTTTCCTCTTTTATCAGTATCCATCTTTGTTTTAAGCAAAGTGATTCATAAAAGAAGTACTGTTGTTCAAGAATATTTATCAAAATTAACCACATTTAATCAAGAGTTTTTTTCAGGAATAAACGTTGTAAAATCTTACGGAATTGAAGCTTCTATCATTAAAGATTTTGACACAATTTCTGATGCTAGTAAAGATAAAAATATTCATTTACATAAAGCAAATGCACTTTTTTTTCCTTTGATGCTATTATTGATTGGAATTAGTAATTTATTGGTAATTTATGTTGGAGGAAATAAATATATAAATGGCGAAATTCAAATAGGTGTTGTTGTTGAATTTATGCTGTATGTAAACATTTTAACTTGGCCAGTTGCTGTTGTTGGTTGGGTAACGTCTATGGTTCAGCAAGCAGAAGCATCACAGGTAAGAATAAACGAATTTTTAAAACAAGTTCCTGAAATTCAAAATAACAACTCTTTATCTACAGAAATTAAAGGGAAAGTAACTTTTAAAGAGGTTACTTTTACGTATGATGACACAAATATTACTGCTTTAAAAAATATTAATTTTACTGTTAATTCTGGCGAAACACTTGCAATATTAGGAAAAACAGGTTCAGGTAAATCAACTATTATTGAGTTAATAACTAGACTCTATGACACAAAAGAAGGAGCTGTTTTATTGGATGACAAACCGATTAAAGACGCGAATTTAAATGATGTTAGAAGTCAAATTGGTTTTGTACCTCAAGATCCATTTTTGTTTTCTGATACAATTGGTAACAACATTAAATTCGGAAAAGAAGACGCTAGTGAAGAAGAGATTATAGAAGCTGCAAAAAACGCTGTTGTTCATGAAAATATTATTGAATTTACAAATGGTTATAAAACCATTCTTGGAGAACGTGGAGTTACTTTATCTGGAGGTCAAAAACAACGAGTTTCTATCGCAAGAGCTATTATTAAAAATCCAAAAATTTTAATTTTTGATGATTGTTTATCATCTGTTGATACAGAAACTGAAGAAAAAATACTATCCAATTTAGAAAAGGTTTCGAAAAATAAGACTACTTTTATAATTAGTCATAGAGTTTCATCAGCAAAAAATGCTGATAAAATTATTATCTTAGATAATGGGGAAATTACACAAGAAGGAACTCATAATCAATTAATAACACAAGAAGGCTACTATAAAGAATTGTACGAACAGCAGCTTTTAGAAAAAGAAATTTAATCTTTAACATTGCTACGTAAAATATTTTATTAGATTTGTTAAGTAAAAAAACACAATTTATAATTACTATTTTAAAAGAATTATGGCAGAAAGAGCAGAGAGAGCAGAGAGAATTGAACAAGAAGAGATTTTTTCACAGGTATTAAGAGCTGGAAGAAGAACCTATTTTTTTGATGTTAGAGCAACAAAAGCAGATGATTACTACTTAACAGTAACAGAAAGTAAAAAGTTTACACATGATGATGGTTCTTTCCATTATCAAAAACATAAAATTTACTTATACAAAGAAGACTTTACAGATTTTCATGAAATGTTAAGTAAAGCTACTGATTACATTATTAACGAAAAAGGAAATGAAGTAATTAGCGAGCGTCATCAAAAAGATTTTAAGAAAGAAGAAACTACAACAGAAGAAACTCCTTCTACAGATAGTTTTACAGATGTTTCTTTTGATGATATATAAAGGTATTAAGCCTTAATCTTTAAATTAATTAGTAATAACTTTTTAATTCAAAGAAACAATTTTAATTCAGATTCAATTTACACTGAGAAGATCGTAAACTTAAGTGTTTACGGTTTTTTTTTATAAAACACGTTTCATAACTTTACTTTTAGAAACAGTTTCTTCCCACTCTTTT
>TARA_B110000046_G_scaffold186043_1_pt1 | contig 14243 bp, 15 predicted proteins | sample TARA_B110000046 | Tara Oceans TARA_B110000046 (sample SAMEA4397157) | marine metagenome | biome: Polar Biome; feature: [DCM] deep chlorophyll maximum layer (ENVO:01000326); material: water (ENVO:00002006), including particulate matter (ENVO:01000060) such as... | depth 40 m
CCGGTCTAGAATAGCCTATCAAATGTAAATTGTTCAACTCATAGTCAACAATTTTATTTCCATATTCATCTTCAATATAGGCTTCATCGACATGCCATTCATCAGGTACAACCCAATCAAAAACTTGTTCCCCTGATTTAAAATTTTTTAGTTTTAAGTCGGGTATTATACCTTTTAAGTACTCTAAAGTATCACGATTCGCTTGGCCAGTGATTGAACGATTTAAAGGGAACAAGTCTTCTGCCCATTTGTACATTTCATGCCCAATATTCTTCATAACCCTAAAAAAGTTGACATTATTAAAATAAATTTATTTTGCTCCTAACAAGATCAACCTTTGATTTGTCTATTTTTCCATGCAAACAGCCAAATTCATTTTTCAGATAATAGGTATCCCACAAATCTTCACTTGATAACAAAAAATAATTTTGATCAACTTCTAAAACAACTCTATAAAGTTCTTGAAAATTTTTCTCGGTTATCATATGAATGAAATCATCTCCTAATTGGACACTTTGCACTAAATTCAACTCCTTTGCAAGGGCATCAAACCTGGCTAAACAATTCATTTTTTCAAAATAAAAATCGCGATCTTTTACAAAGGAATCAAATGTCATATCAAAAACATGATCGCCTAAGACCATGTTTATGTTAAATTGTTTTATAAACCTTCCGCTGGCTTCGAATTTTTGATCATAGTAATGATAAAGTGTTGGCCCATTAAAATTTAGGCCCGCCATCAAGACAACACCATTTTTATTTTTGGAAAAAATATCGAAAAAAGATCCGTCTCCAAAACAAGTTGATGCATTTTGCCGATAAAATATATCTTTATTATACCCAATAATCACATTCGAATAGACAGGATGAATTGTTCTAATAAACTTTTCGTCTCGAGAGGCAATTTCACCCAATATACCCGACATTATTTTTGATTTATTAAGGTCAAATATTCGTTCTTCGTAGCAATTTAATGTATATGTTGGGATAATAAGAGTTCCCTCGGGACCAATATTGTCAATTAGAGTTTCTATAAAAACCTCAATCGCATCTAAACTTTTAACTCTTCCGAAACTTAATAGTCTTGAATAAATTAATACGTCCTTACCTTTTAAATCTAATTTGGAAAATGCTTCAGAAAGTTGATCAAGGGTAACGACATCAGAACTGGTTTTAAAAAGCTCCATACTATTCCTTTTCTTTTAATAGAGTATATATGTTATCAACAGAATTAAAGTTGTAATGATTTAAGTCGTCAGCTTCAATCGTAATTTGATAAACTTCCTCTAATTTTGAGATTAATTCAATCGTTGATAAGCTATCAATTATTCCCTCATCCAATAATAATTGGTTAATATCTAAGTCAGGGAGACTTGATATTTCTTTTACAATTTTATGTATTGATTCTTTTGATATTTTCATTTAGTTTATATGTTTAACAGTTCATGCGAAATACTACAATTATTGTATAAAAATTTTGCCTTAAATTTTTTATTAAAAAGAAAGATTTCAAATTTATCTGTCTCATTAAAAATTTTCTGAATATTTTTTTTCGGCCCCTCTTTTTGAAACCATCCAATCGTAGAAAAACCTAAATCATCATTATAAAAATTATTCAGCTCTTGATTTTGCTCTCTTAAAAGGACTATCGTAAAATTTGAAAACTTACTATTAATCACCCTACACTTGACAACAATCATATCTTTATCCTCAAAAATGATTTGATTTGATTTTTCATTGAGAAAGAACCTCCGTTGATCTTCGTAATCAGATACCGTAATCCAACAACCATAATCATCTTGAATCAAATTAGTAGAATATGCAATATTTAAACTTAAGCGTTCATCGAAAACACATTTTGCAAACTTCCCATTACTAAACTTTATTTCTTTTTTGATACTTTTTGGTGACGTTTTTTTATTCTTTAAAATGAAACCGAAAGACTCATCGGGCCGTGAAAAATTAGTTTTACAATATAACAGTTCGAAAGCAGGTAGATCACCATTTAACGGTTTAAACAAAGAAATTTTAGAAATTGAATTTTCCATATTTCTAATTAAGTTATTTCTAATTTTTCCATGATTGAATTCAAAGTATTCCCCTTCCGTGTAATGATGGTCTAATAGTGTTTCATTTATGGCTATTCTTTTATTTAATTTTAATGAGAAAACTAAATGTGATAATCCCAGAATATTATTCATCCAGATGGTACTTTAAGATTTCTACCATTTTGACCTTATTTACTTTTCCTGTCGCTGTTTTTATTATTTCGTCCACTTTAAAAAATTCTTTAGATATCAAATGTACTGGTACTGTCTTTATTAACTCTTTTATAAATGTATGTTTAGGTATTTCATTTTCACAAATATAAAAACTGTAAATTTCTTCCCCCAATTTGGGGTCAACTACGCTCAAAGTGTATGCTTCAACGATTCCTGCAACTTTTAAAATTTGATTTGTAATTTCAATGGAAGAAATGCTAAAGCCTCCTTTCTTAATTAAATCTTTTGATCTACCAGTAATATATAAACATCCATCATCATCAAGATATCCTATATCTCCTGTATAAAAGAAATTATCAGTCCTTTCCCTTTTTTCACCAAAATAATTTCCAAACCAAGATTTAGATTTAAGCCGAATCACTCCCTCCTTATTATTGCCCAGGACTTTATTATCCCATATCTCAAGGTAAACATCGGATAGCGGTTGACCAACAGAGGCAGGTTTCGTTTTAGAAAACTTATCATTTATCGATATAAACAATGTCTCTGTCATCCCATATTGCTGAAGAATACTTACATCAAATGTATTCTCAAATTCTTTTTTACTTCTTAAATCAAGGAAGGAAGCTCCACAAATGACTTTATCAAAATTAATTTTCCCCATGTGAGACAATTTCTTAGATATTGCTATCAAAATTGGAATCATTGATGGAGTGATATGGACAATAGAATTTATTTCATCAGCAACTGATTTCAATAATACACCTGCATTCATTATACTCAGCTGACCAAAATAAATTACTTGAGTTTTTAAAAATAGCGCGCTTAAAAAACTATTATATAACCCATGTGCATGCCATATTGGGGAAGCACAAAAAAACTTATAATCATTGTTAATTTTAAGCCGTTTTTTGAACTCATGAATATTTGAATTGATATTTTGGAAAGACATAGGTATTGCTTTTGGTTGTCCCGTAGTGCCTGATGAAAATAATACTAAAGCAATCTGATTTTCTAAAAAATTAAAATTGAATTTATCTAAATTTAATTTTTTATTATAGCTCTCAGATGATCCTTGATAATGTTTTTTAGAGACATCTTTTTGTGTTATAACTTCGGATAAAACAAATTGATTTTGTAATTCTTCGTATTCTTTTTCTGAAAGGTCTGGTGAATAAATTGCGGGAATCAATCTATTTATCCAACATGCAATTATTGATGCTAGAAGGAGGGCCTCATCTTTAATTAAAATAAGTACTAGGCTGTCTTTTGACAACTTTTTATATCTGACGGAAATATCAACCGCATTAGCAAATAAATTATTATAAGTTATCGAATCCTTATTTGTGGGGTTGTAGATATAAACTTGAGAATCATAAAAATCCGAGGATTGAAACTTCATATTTAATCTATTCTTGATAACTCAAAAAACCACCAAAACGGAAATTCTGAATAATAAGACTTATTCGGATCGTCTCCATTGTATTTCAATTCTCTAATCTTCGATATAACCATTCCAGACTTCTCAACTACCAAGGATACTTCTTCTAAATTAGGAGTAACACGATATTTTCTATTTGCATATTCTAAAGAAAGTACAAAAGGCAACTTAGTGTCAATCCATGGTTGCAAATGAAATATACCATGCGGGTCCATAATATAAATCTTCCCACTTTTATTGATTAATGATTTTAATTTACTTAAAACAATTTCTGGTGTAAGTTCTAATTTTTTATATGGTTCAAAAAAATATAAAAACACATCAGAAAGAAAGATTGCATCAAAATCTTTATCTAAAAAATTAAAATCTTCAGGCACTTCAAATTTTGCCTTCTTATATTTGACCTTAGAATTATTTGAGTGTACTGATTTTGCAATTTCAAGATATTGGTCAGAAGGATCAACTCCTACTACATCAGCACCTAACTTTGAAAAAAATGCACTATAATATCCTATTCCACATCCAAAATCTAAAACCTTCCTACCTTTCAATTTATTATTAGTAAAAAAATCGTTCATAAATTCTTCTTGTACCCATTTATATGGTGTATCAGTTGTCTCCAAAAAATTTTCTTGAAATTTTTGAGTTATCCACCACCACTCGGCATTTTCTTTGTGATTTTTAAGAACATATTCTCCAATATTTTGATGGAAATTACCAGTATGGAATTGATCGAATAAATTTGTTTTCTTCCCTAACCGATTTTTATAATCTTCTGCTCTGACAACTAAAATGGAATATTTTTTTGCGTCTTCCACAAAGAAGTTCAATTTTTTTCTTTCAAGTTTTTGATCAGATAAATTCTTGAATATACCATTTGAATTATCCAATAAACATTCGGATAATGAAAACATTGAAACATCTTTGAATGATACATAAGGATTATTATCACTTTTATCTTCTATCTGCGGATATTGTTTAAAAAATGAAAAGTCAACAAGTATCCCTTTTCTCGTTAAAAGCTGGTAAATTAAAAATGTTTCACCATTTATAGGATAAATTAATGAGTGTGCAGAAAGGTATAATTTCATATTTAAGATAAATTGTAAGCAGTTACTCGAGATGGCGCACCATCAAAGTCTACTAATTTTAGGGGACAGACCATCAGAAATATTTTTCCTGTTTTAAGTTTTTTTAAATTTGTTAAATACTCTGTCAAAATAATATTGTTTGAAAAAATTTTTTTGTGATTCGGTGAATCTAATGAACAATCATTGCCAAAATATGCACTGTCAGGAGATGGAAAATCTATACCTAATAATTTTATATTCTGATTTATCAAGAAGTCAACAGACTCTTCATCAAAATAAGGCCACTCTGAATAATATTGTGAGGTATTCCAATTATCTGACCAATCTGTTCTGAATACTACTCTTTCAATATTTGAATACTTAGTAAACTGTTCCTTGAAATTATTCAGATGTATTATCCGATTTGGCTTCATCTTACCCAAATTAATTAACAAAGCCTCACCAATTAGGTTGTTTACATCAAACTGATCGACAGACTCTCCATTTTCCAAAAAATGTTTGGGGGCATCAACGTGTGTTCCACAATGAGACCCCATGGTGAACTTTCTCGTTTCTCTTCCCTCTACAGGAATTCGGGCTTGTATCGAGGTCTCAAAAACATGGTGTGCTTTAGTAGGATAAGTTATCATACCATCATGTAATCCTAGGCTCAAGTCGATTATTTTTTTCATTTATCTGAATTAAATTCTTCTTGACCAAAATATCTTGCCCATTTTTTAATTTTTGAATACTTAGATTCCGATTTATTGATTTGTTCAATAGCTTCTGATAATACCTTTTCACTCAATGAAATTTTATCAGCTTTACAAACTTCATAAATTAATATTCGTGGATCAATTCTCTCTTTTTTTGCAACTTGTAAAATCATTGGCATAAAACTAGAGTGAAATTGTGCCCAACCAGCAGTTATATCCAATGAACTGTTACCTAATTGAGTGATTAATGGTCTTATCAAATTTTCCCCCAAATCCATAATTCCAATCGGATCAAATCTAGAATTGATCCCTAAAAGATCAAGTGTACAAATAAATTGTTCAGCTGGCACATTTCCTCCACTTCTGCCTAAACCTTGCAACGAAACATCAATAAATTGAACTCCCTCCTCAATGCAAACTAATGCATTAGCCATACCCAAAGCTAAATTGTTGTGACCGTGAAATCCAAGATTAAATTTGGGATTAAGATTAAAAGATTCAGCTACAAAGGCCCTCACTTGGTTCGGAAGCATCCCTCCTGCAGAATCAACGAGATAAACTCCATCTGCCCCAAAATCTGTGCTTTTTTGGACTAATTTCGCAAACTCTCTTGGTTGTAACACATACGATTTCATGAAATTTGAAAATACCTTTAATCCATTTTTCTTGGCAAGTCTTATAAATTTTTCTGATTCCTTGTATTTATGAACATCTGTCCCCACGCGCACAAACCCCATATTGTTATCTATAGCTTTTTCTAAGTCATCGAGTTTTGCAATCCCAGGAATGCAAAACATCCCCCATTTTGAATTTTTCCCAACAGCAGAATTAGCAGCTTGACAATATTCCAAGTCTGTTGATGCGGCAACATTCCTCCCAATCTTACTTGCGCCTAGGCCTATTCCATGTCCAACCTCAATATATTCAAATCCAGAATTATATAAGGCCCGTGCAATGGTAAATGTGTCCTCCTTAGTAAACTGAAAATCTAAAACATAACTTCCGTCCCTCAAGGTACAATCTAAGACAATTGGTTCTTTCATATTTATCTGTTTAAACTAAATCGATCAAATCAAGTCGATCACCTTTGTGCAAATTCTTTTTTGCCAAGATTAGTAGGAGAAATACCAAATTTATCAATTAAAATTCTCGCTTTTATTGAAATGGTAAATCTCTAATCACTTTTACCATTCTGAGAATTAAAAAAGCTTTTGTATTCTAGTAGCTTTTCTTGTGATACAATGTGGAAAAGTTCCCCAATATTTATGTTAGTCCCCGTAGATATAACAAAATAGTAATACCCCTCTAGAGGTGCCTCTACGTCGATATCTGCCTTAGACGACTCTACCGCAAATATTAAAGCCCCTTCCTTCACAAAATCGCCTGCACTGATATGAAGTTCAGAAACCTGGAAAGAGTCATCAGAAGCATTAAACTTTTCTACAAAAAACTTATTCATATAAAAATTTTATAATTTTTTGCTTTATTGAATTACTATGAGGCAGGATATTTCGTTCCCTTTCTCTTGAGCTAGGGATAATCCAATTATTGGCAATTCTTAAAAGGGCAAATTCTCCTTGGGCATTCTCAACTAAATTAGCTGTGACCTCTGAAGAGAACGATACAAAGGAACTACCTTCTTCAACAAAACATAATTTTTTCGTCCCAGAAACAGAACTCTTTAAACCTGCCACAAAAGAACTCGTTAAATCTGTTACAATGAAAATATCAAGAGTAATCTCCTCGTCGATAAATAATGTTTCTGCGGCTGATAAGACCTCATCGACTATTCCTCCATAACATACTACAGTTAAATCAGGTGCTTCGTCTTGGACTAATCTGATCACAGGATATGCCTCGGCAGGATTATTTATTTTAAGATGATAACCTGATATAAAGTTAGCATATAATGTTTTTGTATACAATGTTTTATTTTCTATTAATAAAACAGGACTTTGAAATTTAATTATCTTTTGAAAAATTTTTTCCGGTTCAATTAGTTGATTTAAGACTATCACCTTTAATCCTGGTATGCCTAGAAAATGCTTTTCCAGAGATTGGCTGTGTGTTGGGCCATACCCTCTAAAACCACCCATTGGAGTTCTGATAATAAATGGAATCTTTATCTTTATTCCATACATCATAGTGAACTTCGATACGTGTTGAAGTAATTGATCTAGTGTTAGAGTTAAAAAATCACCGAACATTATTTCAACAATACTTATAGATCCCATCAAGGACATCCCAATACCTAACCCTGTGATAGCCTGCTCACTAATTGGAGTATTTTTAACCCTCTTTGGATATTTATTGGAAAGATCTTTCGTAACCTTAAACGCGCCCCCATATTCTCTTGGATTATATAAATTATTGTTTTCAATATCTTCCCCTATAATACACGCGTTTTCATGATTTATCATTATTTTCTCTAGTTCATTGTAAATCAATTGATTAAACCTAATTTTTGATTTACTACCTAGATCAACTAAGCTGTAATGATCACTATCCTTTTTTTCTATCGATACTAGTTCATCAACTCTATTGTCTATTGTTTTTGAAGAGTTTGAAACCTCATAAGCACTCTTTATTATCCCTTCTATTTCTTCATCCCACTTTTTTACCAGCTCATCATTTTTATTAACAAAAATATTTAATATATCTTTTTTAATCAGATTATCAACAAATTTTTCATCTCTATTATCATCCCCTTTAGAATGCGAATTTAGTCTACCTACTTCTACTTCAATAAATACTGGTTTTGAATTTTCTCGAGCATATAAAAATGCTTCTCGAAAAATCGTATCAATATTAGAAATATCATAAACTGAAGTGTTATAAAATTTTATATTGAACCCTTCTATTCGATCTCTAATATTTCCTGAAAAATTTTGTTCAAAGCTAGTAGATTGTGCTATATTATTTTTCTCAAGTATATATACTATTGGAATTTCCCATAATGACGAAATATTAAACGTTTCGTAGACTATGCCTTCTCCTAATGTCCCATCGCCCATGAAAGCAATAGATATGTTATTATTTCCAGCCATTTTACAATTTTGGGCCATACCGGCAGCTATGGGTAACATCCCACCCTGAATCCCGTTGGAGTAGAAGTTCCCATTCTGTAAATGCTGACTTCCTCCTATGCCTTTTGAACACCCATTTGATTTCCCTAATAGCTCCCCTATCAAACCCTCAAAATCATGGGTGAAAGCCAAATAATGACCATGACCCCTGTGATTTGATACCACACAATCCCCCTTAATAGAATTTTTAGTCGCAAAAATACCAGTAAGCTCTTGTCCAATACATGTGTGAACAGTTCCAGATATTTTTCCTAATTTGAACATTTCTAGAAAAAACCTTTCAACTTTCCTTATATTGTAAGCCTCTTTAAACTCTTTATTAAAATTCATATTTGACCTTTACATTTTGCATGAATCAATATATCCTTAAAAATTCCATCTATCAAACAATGCTTTTTTAATCGTGCCTCTTGATGATATTCGGACATTTTTAAAGCCTCAAAAAGTAATGGCCTAATATCATAAGCATACGTGTAAATTTTATATAAGTTCATTTCTACAAAGGCTACTTTTTCTATCAATTTTAGAAAAATAGTCCAATAATTCAAAAAATTGGTCCGCTCTAGATCTGTATTCATTAAGAAAGAAATTTCAGCATTACGATCTGACCAATTTACTCTCACCAATCCCCCATATCCAACGCATTCCCCTTCGCTTAAAAAGGAAAAAAGTACCTGACTAGGCAATCTTTGTTCAAAGATAGGAAGAATACATTTTTTAAAATATAATTCTTGCTCTCTAGCTGTGATTTTTTCGGTTTGCCTTAAATGATAAATTTGTTGATTTCTCCATTGCAGTATTTTCAATTTGTCTTCAAACCGAATTGGTACAATTTGATATTTATCAAAATGAAATTCTTGTTGTTTTAAGCAAGTATATATATGCATGTTAAATTCTAACTGGTCTCCCAATGGAGGCCAATTTTAATTTTATATCTAACGGGGTGTATTGGGTAAAATGGAAAATACTTGCAGACCCAACTGAATCGCAATTAGTTTTTGTAAATAATTCAGCATAATGATCTAAATTGCCAGCACCGCCCACGCAAACAATCGGCAAGGAACTTACACCTTCAGATTGGATTACTAGATCAATATCAAACCCATTCATTTCTCCATCATTATCAACTGAATTCAATATAAACTCTCCAGCTCCACTGTCCTCCATTTTTTTTATAAAATCTATCAGAGGTAAATGCATATTTAAATCATTGTGTATTACAAAACTACCATGATGTTTAGTCACATCTAATGAAATTGAAATACATTGAGATCCAAAAAAATTCGAACTTTCTTTGATAAAAGTTGGACTCAGCAAAGCCTTATTTTTAATTATTACTTTGTCTGCCCCTATTTTTAATAAATTATTTATATCTTCCAACGATTCTATACCCCCTCCAATTCCAACAGGCATAAAACATTCTTTAATAACTTCTTTTACAATTTTTAAATTAATTTTTCTCTTTTGCCTAGTAGCAAAAATATCTAAAAATATCAATTCATCGACACCCCTGTTATTGTATACTCTAGCTGCTTGAACTGGATTGCCAACCATCCTAGGATTTGAAAACTTCCTTGTTTTTACTAGTGCAAAGCCATTAAATGTAAGAACAGGTATTATTCTCGATTTAAGCATAATTATTTATGAACTTTTTAATTAAATCTAAACCCTGTTCTTGACTTTTTTCCGGATGAAACTGCGTTGCAACGATATTAGCTTTTTTTAAAGCTGCCACATACTTTTGCCCATAAGAGACATATGCGACATCTATCTCTGATTTAACATCGAAGTGATAACTGTGGATAAAATAAAAGTCTTTGTTATGACTTTTCTGAAAAAAAGAATCATGCTCCGAAATTAAATTATTCCAACCAAGATGAGGAACTCTTAGTTTATTATTCTCTATTTTATTTACATCTCCAGTTATCCATCCAAGTCCTTTGGAAATACCATGTTCTGTGCCGTTGGAGGCGATCAATTGCATACCTAAGCAAATTCCCAAAAAAGGTTTTTTTTTCACCAAAACCTCTTCATTTAAAGTATTTACTAAATCAAACTTATGCAAGTTTTCAATACCTTGCTTAAATGAACCGACACCTGGTAGAATAATAAAATTGCTCTCCTCAAAATCCTTTAAATTATTTGATATGATAGAATTTATGCCTATGACGTCTAATACTTTTTGAACAGATGCTACATTCCCCATCCCATAATCAACAATGATAGCTTTCATGATTAGTAGACCTCAAAGTTTCTAACTAAATTTCCTGAGTCATCTTTAAAAAAAGATCCATCTTCATCTTGTTTAAATAAAATAGGATTAGTAAAAGAATCTATAATCTGATCAATTTCCTGTTTACTCAAGCCACTGTACTCAATAAAAGACTGAACTCCAAAATGTGGATATTTTCCATCATATTTTCTTACAAGTTGTAGCGCATCATTTCGGGTTAATCTATTATTTCTTATATCTATATTTGCATGATCTGTCGCCCTTCCAAAACCATACTTCACAAATTTTAAATAATCATGTAATCCGTGTATTTTTTCATCTAAGTTTTCATAGTTGGTAAATGTTCCTTCAACTGGGCCATCTTCTTTTACCAAAAACCCATGTTTTTTTACAACATCTAATTGTTTCCTAGCATCCCAAAAAAAATACGATCCAAGAAAAACTCCAGTGACTCCAACTTTCTCTATTTCTTCATCAGATGGATAAAAATAGGAAGTCAACTCTTTTTTTGTCAACCCATCTACACCAATCATATCTTGAACTCTATTGCCAAGTAATCCTCCAAACTCCTCTAACCATTTCCTGTTTAAATGATTGTTTTTAACAGAATCTAAATTAGGGCCTCCATATTCTTGTTGTGAATTTTCCCCCCAGACGATTAATGGTATATTTAATTTAACAGCAAAGATTACTGGAACTGTGAATATTCCTAGATGGTTTGGCCACATCTCGTCTCCAACTGTTCTAAAGCCCTCTATAACCATCTTTTTATACACTTCGTGATTTTTTTTGAAATGAATAACGTCAATACCTAATTTTGAAATATTATCTAAATTTTTTTGCCCAATTTCAGTAATAGAGGTAGTTTCAAAACAAACACACAAAGGGTTCATTCCACAAACCTCTTTCATAAAGTATGCTTGATAAGTACTGTCTTTTCCTCCACTCACTGGAATAAGGCAATCGTATCCTATTTCATCTTCAGCCTTTTTATAATAATTAATAATTTCAAAAAACTCTTTTTCTTTCAATTTCCAATTTATCCCATTATCCTTCATTTCAGCTGCTTCACATGCTGAACAAATTCCTTCATCATTAAATGATAGATCGGGTTTTGATTCGGGAAATAGACAGTTTACACAATATTTCAACATCATAATACTCAATTCAACAGGTTAATTTGTTAGTTCAAATTTTTTCTTGGGATACTTCTACTATTAACTTGAATAATCGCAAAATTATTCATAAAATTTTTTTATTTTATCTATGACAAAATTAACATTGTCATCAGTCAAACTTGAAAACATTGGGATACTTAAACAACATTTATAATATTTTTCCGCATTTGGCATGTCCCCCTCATTCCATCCCAATCCTTTATAATATGGCATCATGTGACAAGGAATATAATGTACTTGAGTGATAATACTATGCTCCTTTAAGTAATTGTATAACCCAAGTCTGTTTTCTACCTCTAAAACATACAAATGATATGCATGGCCTTCATGAACTCTCGAGTGGCCTTTTATGAATTTTTTTTTCAAAAATGCATCATTATACTTTTTTGCTATTTGTCTTCTTCTAATTAAGCCTTCATTTGCTCTTTGTAATTGAGAGATTCCTAATGCTGCTTGAATATCAGTGAGTCGATAATTAAAACCTAGACTTTGCATTTCCATATACCAACCTGGATAATTTTTCTCTTCGTTCATGCCGCAAGCAAAATCAATGCTATTTATAAAATTTTGAGGGCTCCTTGTTATGCCGTGTGTTCTTAATTCTAGTAATTTAAGATATAACTCTTCATTATTAGTAGTGATCATTCCTCCCTCTCCTGTTGCAATATGCTTCACAGGATGAAATGAAAAAATAGCTAAGTCAGCAAAATTTCCATTTCCACAATTTTGTTTTTGACCAAGTGAATCAATGAAATAACCACCTGGTGCGTGACAGGCATCTTCTATTATCCATAAACCATATTCATTAGCTAATTCTCTTACCTTTTCTAAATTAACCGCCCTACCTGCAAAATCTACTGGGATTATTCCTTTAAAAGTCCCTTTAGGATGTTGTTTTAATAACTCTTCAACCTTACTTAAATCGATTAAATATGTTTTTGGGTCTATATCGGAAAAAATGATTTCCCCATCGCAATAACGCACGCTATTAGCAGAGGCTGCAAAAGTTATTGGTGTAGTAATTACCTTATCTCCTTTTTCAGCACCCAAAGCGAGTGTTGCTAAATGTAATGCCGCTGTTCCATTTGAAACAGCAACAGAGTATTTAGAACCAACATAAACTGAAAAAAGTTTTTCAAATTCTAAGATTTTAGGCCCTTGAGTGAGGAAATCTCCCTTTAGCACATTAGTTACAGCAGCAATATCCTCTAAAGTAATATGCTGTTTCCCATACGGAATAATATTTTCAGTCATAAGCTATTAATTACTCAAAATCTGGATGCAAATCCTCTTTTATAAAACTTCGCAATGATTCAACCGTTTCCCAATCAGTATTGTCTCCTGAATTATAACTAAAATCTTCTGGAACCCTCACTGCTTTATATATTGAAATAAAATCGTTTAAATCCCAATTTGGATTGGGTGGCAGAATAACATAATAGTTACCTAAATCATATGTAAAAGATGAATCGTTAATTGTAATCATTTCTTCATGTATTTTCTCTCCCGGTCTGATTCCAACAATTTCAACTTGACAATCCGGTGCAACAGCTTTTGCAACATCCAAGATTTTATAAGATGGTATTTTTGGTACAAATATTTCGCCCCCCCATGCATGTTCTATTGCATGCATTATCATATCCACACCCCCTTGTAGGGAAATGTTAAATCGCGTCATTTTGAGGTCTGTTATAGGTAATATCCCTTCGGCCTTCCTGTCAATAAAAAAAGGAATAACAGATCCATTAGATCCCATCACATTACCATACCTCACAACAGAAAACTTAATAGGATTAGATCCTTTAATATTATTAGCTGCTATAAATAATTTGTCAGAAGTTAATTTAGTTGCCCCATACAAATTAGTTGGAGCACAAGCTTTATCAGTTGATAATGCAATTACGTTTCTAACGTTTGTCTGCAATGCAGCATCAATTACGTTTTGAGCTCCACCTACATTGGTCTTTATGCATTCATCAGGGTTGTATTCAGCCAAGTGTACATGTTTCATTGCTGCTGCATGTACTACAATGTCTATCCCATAAAATGCTCTAATTAATCGCTCTTTATCCCTAACATCTCCTAGTAAATATCTAATTTGATGATAAACGTTTTCAGGAAACTCCTGAGCCATCTTAAATTGTTTTTGCTCATCTCTAGAAAATATTACTATTTTTTTTATCTCTGGACATTCTTCAAGAATATACTTTGTCAGTTTATTCCCCAAAGAACCTGTCCCACCAGTAATCAGTACTGATTTACCATTTAAGTCTAAAGCCATATTCTTTGTTTAAAAA
>TARA_B110000046_G_scaffold7791_2_pt1 | contig 14243 bp, 9 predicted proteins | sample TARA_B110000046 | Tara Oceans TARA_B110000046 (sample SAMEA4397157) | marine metagenome | biome: Polar Biome; feature: [DCM] deep chlorophyll maximum layer (ENVO:01000326); material: water (ENVO:00002006), including particulate matter (ENVO:01000060) such as... | depth 40 m
GTAATTTTACATATAAGTAAAGACTCAAAAGAATTTTTAGAAGATTCAAGAATCAATACCTTACTTAATAAATACAATAAATTCATGCCAGTTCCAATAAAATTTGGAACTAAAGAGGTTACTAATAAAGTTGGGAAAGGAGATAAGGAAAAAGAGGTTAAAGAAACAGTAGACAATATAATTAACAACCCTAATCCTGCATGGACAAAATCCCCTTCAGATCTTAACGAAGATTCTTACAAGGATTTTTACAAAGAATTGTATCCAATGCAGTTTGAAGAACCTCTTTTTAATATTCATTTAAATGTAGATTATCCTTTTAATCTAACAGGAATTCTTTATTTTCCAAAAATTTCAAATGATATTAATGTTCAAAAAGATAAAATACAACTTTATCAAAATCAAGTTTATGTCACTGATAATGTTGAAGGGATTGTTCCTGAATTCCTAACTCTTTTAAGAGGAGTAATAGACTCACCAGATATCCCCTTAAATGTTTCAAGAAGTTATTTACAGGCTGATGGTGCAGTAAAAAAAATAAGTAACTATATAACTAGAAAGGTAGCTGATAAATTGAATTCTTTATTTTCAAAAGACAGGGAAGGATTTGAAAAAAAATGGAATGATATTAAAGTAATCATTGAATACGGTATGCTAAGTGAAGAAAAGTTTTTTGATAAAGCTCAAAAATTTGCCTTATACCCAACTGTGAATGGAGATTACTTTACTTTTGAAGAGTTAAAAGATAAAATTTCTAAAAATCAAACTGATAAAGATGGTAATTTAATCATTCTTTATACCTCAAATAAAAATGAACAACATTCTTATATAGAAGCAGCAAAAGAAAAAGGTTATGAAGTTCTTTTACTTGATTCTCCAATTATTAGTCATTTAATTCAAAAAATAGAAACTAGTAATGAAAAAGTTAACTTTTCTAGAGTTGACGCTGATGTTATTGGTAAAATAATTAAAAAGAAAAATGAAGAGGTTTCAAAACTTGATGACAAACAAAAAGAAAAATTAAAAACAATTATTGAAGGAGCTGTTCCTAAAGATAAATATACTGTTCAGTTAGAAGCAATGGATAGTTCTTCTGCTCCGTTTATAATTACTCTTCCGGAATTCATGAGAAGAATGAAGGAGATGCAACAAAGCGGAGGAAATGGAATGTTTGGAAATATGCCAGAAATGTACAATTTAATAGTAAATGTGAATAACACTATTAACACTGAAATCTTAAACTCAAAAAGTAAAAACAAAAAAGAACGTCTGATTAAGCAGTCTTTAGATTTAGCTAGGCTATCTCAAAACTTACTTAAAGGAGAAGAACTTACGTCATTTATCAAAAGAAGTATTGAATTAATAAAGTAAACAAATGATTCAAAAGATAAACATTTACTTGTTAAGTTTTCTTTATATTTTGAGTGGAGTGCTGCATTTTTATAATTCAGATTTTTATTTACCTATGATGCCAGATTTTATTCCTCTTCATTTGGAATTAATTTTAATTAGTGGAGCCTTCGAATTTATATTTGGTATTGGAGTACTTATTGATAAAACCAGGATTTATTCTTTATGGGGAATAATAGGATTATTGATTCTTTTTATGTCGGTACATTTAAACATGTTCACACCAGGAAATAATTTAGGAATCCCAACATATCTTTTAATAATTAGAGTAATCTTTCAGTTTAGCTTAATTTATTGGGCTTGGAAAAATATAAGTCTTCACAAAAATTAAAATCAATTAACTATACTTTTAAAGTAAAATAAATTTTACCATATTTACTTCATGAAAATAAAACTGTTTTTAATCATTCTTTTATTATTGGGTTGTGAAAATGAGAAAGAACAAATAAATATTAATGTTTCAATTGATGGATTTAAAAAAGGTAAAATTTATTTACAAAAAATAAAAGATTCTGCACTTGTGAATTTAGATTCTATGTTTGTTAATAGCAAAAAGCCAATACTACTAAAATCTCAAATTGAATCACCTGAAATTTTTTATATTAATTTAGATATTACTAAAAAAGATAATAAGATAGCTTTTTTTGCAGAAAAAGGAGATATAAAAATAGTAACTAATCTTAAAAAATTTAATACAGAATTTGAAATCTCTGGATCGTCAAACGACTCCATTTACAGAATATACTTGAGTGTTATTAGAAAGTTTAATAACAATAGACTAGACTTAATAAAACTTTCATTTGATAATTCTAAAAACAAAGATAGCGTTGCTGTTATTCGCGGTAAATTAGAAAGCTTAAATAAAAGACAGTACATGTATAGTCTGAACTTTGCAGTAACTAACGGCAATTACCACGTAGCTCCCTATATAGCCTTAAGCGAGTTCTCTGATTCAGAAAAGATCCTATTAGACACTATAAAAACTTCATTAAGCAATGAGGTGTTAAATTCTAAATACGGACAAATGCTGAATGAACTTATCGAGTCTAAATAAAATTATAATTTATTGAACGAAGCAACTAATTCTGAAGCTTTTACAGTCAAATCTAAGCTTACAGTCTTAAAGTGTTCTTTTTTATTTTTAACATCCTTTTGATGAATTTTTTTAATTATTTCATCAAAAGCATCAAAACATTGATCAACTAATTTCTCGCTCTTAGCTAAATCTTTATCAGACTTATCTAATTCCCATAAATTAATGCTTTGAATAATTTCTCCAATAATGTTATTCAAGTCTTTTTTTAAATTTTTTACGCTAGCCATAATTATAATTTAGTTTCCGGAATATTTAACATAATTTCTTGGTGTCTCATAAAGAGTTACCGAAATTTCTTTATCACTGTCTATTTTATTCCTTAAAATATTCCATATAAAAATACAAATATTTTCTGCAGTTGGTACTACCTCATTAAAATACTTTATTTCAATATTTAAATTTTTATGATCTAATAAATCCTCAACATCTTCTTTTATTATTTCTTTAAGATATTTTAAATCAATTACCATTCCTGTAACTGGGTCTACACTCCCTTTTACATTCACAATAATTTCATAATTATGACCATGAAAATTTGGATTACTACATTTTCCAAAGACTTTTGAATTTCTTTCATCACTCCAGCTTTTAACAAACAACCTATGAGCCGCATTAAAATGAGCTTTTCTACTTACTGTTACTTTCATTTAATTTAATTTTATCATAATACCTTTTAAATATAATTTTGAACCAGACTGTATAGTTTTCTGAATTATTAATAATATCAATATTTAACTTATCTAAATCAATCCATTTCCAATCACAAACCTCTTCATGGTTTATTAAAGGCTCCTTATTATATTTCCCAATTAAAACATGATCAAATTCATGTTCAGTCAAACCATTATCAAATTTTACTTTATAAACAAAAGACAAGAATGGTTTTAACTCAGTCTTAAAACCCATTTCTTCAACTAAACGTCTATTTCCAGCGTTTAAAACGTCTTCGTTATCTCTTGGATGACTACAACAAGTATTAGTCCACAATCCTGGAGAATGATATTTATTAAGAGCTCTTTTTTGTAATAACAGTTCATTATCATCATTTAATATAAAAATAGAAAATGCTCTATGTAACAAACCTTTTTCATGAGCTTCTATTTTTTCCATCAAACCTATTTGATGATCATCTTCATTAACTAAAACGACCATTTCATTTCTCATTGTCTAAAGTTACAAAATTTGGAATATTTATGATTAGATATTAGAAAAACAATACTATTTTTTATCTTTGCAAAACAATGGGATTTCAAGAAGAAATTAATAAAAGGAGAACATTTGGAATCATCTCACATCCAGATGCCGGAAAAACGACTTTAACTGAAAAGTTGCTCTTATTCGGGGGTGCAATTCAAGAAGCTGGAGCAGTAAAATCTCACAAAATAAAAAAAGCCGCTACAAGTGATTTTATGGAAATTGAAAAACAAAGGGGTATTTCCGTGTCAACTTCTGTTTTAGCATTCAATTATAAAGAAAAAAAAATAAACATACTGGACACCCCAGGTCATAAAGACTTTGCTGAAGACACCTTTAGAACATTGACAGCAGTTGATAGTGTAATTGTAGTTATTGATGTAGCTAAAGGAGTAGAAGAACAAACTGAAAAACTAGTAGAGGTTTGTAGAATGCGTGAAATTCCTATCATTGTTTTTATAAATAAGCTAGATAGAGAAGGTAAAGATGCTTTTGACTTACTCGATGAATTAGAACAAAAACTAAAATTCAAAGTATGTCCGTTAAGTTTCCCAATAGGAATGGGATATGACTTTCAAGGAATCTACAATATTTGGGAAAAAAATTTAATGTTATTTAATGCGGATAATAAACAAAAAATTTCTAAAACAATAAACATAAACGACATAAACGATCCAAAGCTTATAGAATATATTGGAGATAAAGCATCTATAATTCTTAAAGAAGAAATTGAAATAGTCGATGAAGTATATCCTGCTTTTAATAAAGAGGATTACTTAAGTTGCAGGCAACAACCTGTTTTCTTTGGATCAGCATTAAATAATTTTGGAGTAAAAGAACTACTAGATTGTTTTATTTCAATTGCGCCTTCTCCAACGAAAAAAGAAAGTACTGAAAGAGTCATTAAACCTAACGAAACAAAGTTTTCAGGTTTTATATTTAAAATTCATGCAAATATGGATCCTAAACATAGAGATCGACTTGCGTTCATAAAAATAGTGTCAGGAAATTTTAAAAGAAATATGGCATATCATCACGTTAGAATGAATAAGAAATTTAAATTCAGTAGTCCAAATGCCTTTTTTGCTGAAAAAAAAGAAATCGTAAATGAATCTTTTCCTGGAGATATAGTAGGTGTACACGATTCTGGTAATTTTAAAATTGGTGATACATTTTCAGAAGGAGAAAATATATTTTTCAAAGGTATCCCTAGTTTTTCCCCCGAGCATTTTAGATATATAAACAATCTAGACCCTATGAAATCCAAACAATTAGCAAAGGGGATTGTTCAATTAATGGATGAAGGTGTTGCTCAGTTATTTGTTTTAGAACTAAATGGTCGTAAAGTAATTGGTACAGTAGGAGCTCTTCAATTTGAAGTTATACAATATAGGTTAGAGCATGAATATGGTGCAAAATGTTCATACGAAAATCTAAATATTCACAAAGCATCGTGGGTAGAAAACAAAAAAAGTTCAAAAGCTATATTCAATGAATTTAAAAAGCTAAAAAATAAGTTTTTAGCTAAAGATAAAGACGGTAAATTAGTGTTTTTATCAGATTCTTCTTTTACTTTAGAAATGACAAAACAAAAATTTCAGTCTATAACATTTCATAACAAATCAGAATTCTAATCATGCTTCTCCAGTAGGACCGAAATTTAAATTAATGGATGGTTGTTTGTCAAATTCCTTAATAGATCCATTAGATTTTTCAAATCTAGAAATATTTTCATTTAAAGCTTGAGAAAACCTCTTTGCGTGTTGAGGAGTCAAAATAATTCTTGATTTAACTTTTGCCTTTGGAACTCCGGGCATTATGTTTACAAAGTCAATGACAAATTCAGAGATAGAGTGATTTATTAAGGCTAGGTTAGAATAAGTACCCTGAGCTAGATTCTCATCTAGCTCAAGATTAATATTACTATTTTTAGAATCAATTTTCTTCATTATAACTTAAATTCTTTTTAGCTAATAATTCTTCATATTCATCTACATAACCAACGATGATATCATTAAATCTCCTGCTTCCTGTACCAGCTGGAATTTTGTGGCCAACTATCACATTCTCTTTCAGTCCCTGTAAAGTATCAATTTTACCTGCAACAGCAGCTTCATTTAACACTTTAGTAGTTTCCTGAAAAGATGCTGCAGAAATAAATGATTTAGTTTGTAAAGAAGCTCGAGTTATACCTTGTAAAATAGTCGTCGCAGTAGCATTAACCGCATCTCTAGCTAACACTAATTCTTTATCCTCTCTTTTTAACAAAGAATTCTCATCTCTTAAATCTCTGGCGCTTATAACTTGTCCAACTTTAAAGTTTTCAGATGCACCTACAGATTCAATAATTTTTTTATTATAAAGATTGTCATTTTCAGAAATAAATTCATTTTTATGAATCAACTGACCTTCTAAGAAAGTAGTGTCTCCAGATTCTTGAATTTTCACTTTTTGCATCATCTGTCTAACTAAAACTTCAAAATGCTTATCATTAATTTTCACACCTTGAAGTCTATATACTTCTTGAACTTCGTTGACAAGATATTGCTGTACAGCAGAAGGCCCTTTAATATTAAGAATATCATTAGGAGTAATAGATCCATCAGATAAAGGCATTCCTGCTTTAATAAAATCATTTTCTTGAACTAAAATCTGGTTAGAAAGTTTAACTAAGTACTTTTTAATATCTCCAGCTTTAGATTCAATTATAATTTCTCTATTTCCTCTTTTAATTTTTCCAAAACTAACAATTCCGTCAATTTCGGTTACAACAGCAGGGTTTGAAGGATTTCTAGCTTCAAAAAGCTCCGTAACTCTTGGAAGTCCTCCTGTAATATCTCCAGATTTAGCAGATTTTCTAGGAATTTTAACTAAAATCTTTCCAGCTTCAACTTTATCACCATCATCTACCATTAAATGCGCACCAACTGGTAAATTATAAGTCCTAAGACTTACCCCTTTATTATCGTTAATTAATAAAGTAGGAACTACTTTTTTATTTCTAGACTCGGAAATAACTTTTTCTTTAAAACCAGTTTGTTCATCTATTTCAACTTGATAACTTATACCCTTATCAATATTCTCATATTCAATTTTACCACCAAATTCTGAAATAATCACTCCATTATATGGATCCCATTGACATACAACATCACCTTTCTTAAGGGATTGACCATCTTTAATCAATATTGTTGATCCGTAAGGGATAATGTTAGTACTTAAAACAATTCCTGTTTTTTTATCTAACATTTTAATTTCACATGATCTAGAAATAACAACATTTATCTTATTTCCATCAGAATCTTTGGAAGAAACAGTTTTTAAATCTTCTAATTCTACAACACCATCAAACCTAACGGACAACTTGTTTTCTTCAGATATATTTCCAGCAATACCTCCAACATGGAAAGTCCTTAAAGTTAACTGCGTTCCAGGCTCGCCAATTGATTGAGCAGCTACAACACCTACCGCCTCACCATTTGGAACCATTTTACCTGTGGCAAGATTTCTTCCGTAACATTTAGCGCAAATACCTTTTGGCGCTTCACAAGTTAAAGGAGATCTTACTTCTACTTTATCAATAGGACTGTTTTGTATTAACTTAACAACTTCTTCACTGATTTCATCACCAGACTTAACTAAAACCTCTTGATTTAATGGATTGTAAATATCATGAAGGGAAACCCTTCCTAAAATTCTTTCTCCAAGAGATTCAACTATCTCTTCATTCTTTTTTAAAGCTTCTACTGAAATACCCCTAAGAGTATTACAATCAACATAGTTAACTATAACGTCTTGAGCAACATCAACAAGTCTTCTAGTTAAATAACCAGCATCTGCAGTTTTTAAAGCTGTATCCGCTAACCCTTTTCTAGCACCATGCGTTGATATAAAGTATTCTAAAATAGATAATCCCTCTTTAAAGTTAGATAAAATTGGATTTTCAATAATTTCACCTCCACTAGAACTAGCTTTTTTAGGTTTAGCCATTAATCCTCTCATTCCTGTAAGCTGACGAATTTGTTCTTTTGAACCCCTAGCACCAGAATCAAGCATCATAAACACAGAGTTAAATCCTTGTTTATCTTCACTAATTCTTTTCATTGACAATTCAGTCAAAGTAGCATTTGTGGAAGTCCAAACATCAATAACTTGATTATATCTTTCGTTATTGGTTATAAGACCCATATTGTAATTAGATTTAATTGTATCAACCTCAACATTAGCTTTAGCGATCAGGTCCTGTTTTTCAGGTGGAATCATAATATCACCTAAACTAAATGAAAGACCTCCTTCAAAAGCAAAAGAGAATCCCATAGATTTAATTTTATCTAAAAATTCAGCAGTTTCAGGAACACTAGTTACTTTAAGAATATTTCCAATAATATCTCTAAGAGATTTTTTTGTTAATACTTCATTAATGAATCCAGCTTTATAAGGAACAACTTGGTTAAATAAAACTCTTCCAACAGTTGTTTCAATAATTTTATAAACCAACTCCCCTAAATTATCAAAATCCTTAGCTCTAATTTTAATCATTGCATTTAAATGAACCCTTCCTTCATTATATGCAATATTCACTTCTTCATCTGAATAAAATGTTAATCCTTCACCTTTAACCTTAAGCTCTTTTGTAGACTTCAACAGTTTTGTCATATAATACAGTCCTAAAACCATATCTTGAGAAGGTACAGTAACAGGAGCTCCATTAGCCGGATTTAAAATATTATGAGAAGCTAACATCAATAGTTGAGCCTCTAAAATTGCTTCAGGTCCTAATGGAAGGTGAACAGCCATTTGATCTCCATCAAAATCGGCATTAAATGCAGTACAAACTAAAGGATGTACTTGAATTGCTTTACCCTCAATAAGCATTGGTTGAAAAGCTTGAATACCTAATCTGTGTAAAGTTGGAGCCCTGTTCAATAAGACAGGATGACCTTTCAATACATTCTCTAAAATATCCCAAACTAATGGTTCTCTACGATCAATTATTTTTTTAGCTGACTTGACAGTTTTTACAATACCTCTTTCAATTAATTTTCTAATTATAAAAGGCTTGTATAATTCAGCAGCCATTCCTTTAGGAAGACCACACTCATGTAATTTAAGTTCTGGACCACCAACAATCACGGATCTAGCTGAATAATCAACTCTTTTACCTAGTAAATTTTGACGAAACCTTCCTTGTTTACCTTTTAATGAATCAGATAAAGATTTTAATGGTCTATTAGCATCAGTCTTAACAGCTGAGGATTTTCTTGTATTATCAAACAACGAATCTACAGACTCTTGAAGCATTCTTTTTTCGTTTCTTAAAATAACTTCAGGAGCTTTTATTTCTACTAATCTTTTAAGCCTGTTGTTTCTAATAATAACTCTTCTATATAAGTCATTTAAGTCAGATGTAGCGAACCTTCCACCATCTAACGGGACCAAAGGTCTTAATTCAGGCGGAATTACTGGAATAGCCTTTAAAACCATCCATTCTGGCTTATTTTCTCTATTAAGATTCGAATCTTTAAAAGACTCTACAACTTGTAGTCTTTTAAGAGCTTCCATTTTTCTTTGCTTGGATGTTTCGTTGTTAGCCTTGTGTCTTAATTCATACGAAAGTTCATTAAGATCAATTCTTGAAAGCAATTCAATCAAGCATTCAGCACCCATTTTGGCAATAAATTTATTAGGATCTTCATCATCTAGAAATTGATTTTCTTGAGCTAGATTATCTGTAATGGTTATGTATTCTTCTTCAGTTAAAAAATCCATTTTATTTACAGGCTCCCCTTCAGCGTTAACTGCTAAACCAGCTTGAACAACAACATATCTTTCATAATATATTATCATATCTAGCTTCTTTGAAGGAAGTCCTAAAAGGTAACCAATCTTATTTGGTAAAGAACGGAAGTACCATATATGAGCAACTGGAACCACTAAATTAATGTGCCCCACTCTATCTCTTCTAACTTTTTTTTCTGTTACTTCTACTCCACACCTATCACAAATAATACCTTTGTATCTTATTCTTTTGTATTTCCCACAAGCACATTCAAAATCTTTTACGGGACCAAAAATTCTTTCACAAAACAAACCATCTCTTTCTGGCTTATGAGTTCTATAATTAATAGTTTCAGGTTTTAAAATTTCACCTCTTGAAGCACCTAATATTTTTTCAGGCGAAGCTAATCCTATAGATATTTTTGAAAATTTTTGAGATTTATTAATTTCAATTTTTCTAGACATAATGATTTCTGTTTTTATTATTCTTCTAGTCTAATATCTAGACCAAGACCTTTAAGTTCGTGCATTAATACATTAAATGATTCTGGCAATCCAGGATCAGGCATACTTTCACCTTTAACAATAGCTTCATAAGCTTTAGCTCTACCTTGAACATCATCAGATTTTATTGTTAAAATTTCTTGCAGAGTACTAGAAGCTCCATATGCTTCTAAAGCCCATACCTCCATTTCACCAAACCTTTGACCTCCAAATTGTGCTTTACCACCTAATGGTTGTTGAGTTATCAAAGAGTATGGTCCAATAGATCTAGAGTGCATTTTATCATCAACCATATGACCTAACTTTAACATATAAATGACCCCTACAGTTGCGGGTTGATCGAATTTTTTACCAGTGCCCCCGTCATATAAGTATGTGTGACCAAACTTAGGAATACCAGCTTCGTCAGTTAACTCGTTAATCTGCTCTATTGTTGCACCGTCAAATATTGGTGTAGAGAATTTTCTACCTAATTTTTGACCAGCCCATCCTAATACGGTTTCATAAATTTGACCAATATTCATTCTAGATGGTACACCAAGTGGATTTAAAACAATATCTACTGGAGTTCCGTCCTCAAGAAAAGGCATGTCTTCTTGTCTAACAATTCTAGCAACAATCCCTTTATTACCATGCCTACCAGCCATTTTATCACCAACCTTAAGTTTTCTCTTTTTAGCTATAAATACTTTAGCCAACTTTAAAATACCAGGGGGCAACTCATCACCAACAGCAATAGTAAACTTCTCTCTTCTTAACATACCTTGAAGATCGTTCTCTTTTATTTTATAATTATGAAGTAAAGAAAGTACAAAAGCATTAGTTTTTTTATCTACAGCCCATTGACCAGAAACTAAATATGTATACTCTTCAACACTATTAAGCATTTTTAAAGAATATTTTTTTCCTTTTGGAAGAATTTCTTCTTCCAAGTCATTGAAAATTCCTTGACAAGTTTTACCACTTAAAATGTTATATAGCTTTTCAATTAATTTACTTTTTAATTCTTTAAACCTAAGATCATAACTTAGCTCTAACTCATTTAAAATATCTTTATCTTCAGATCTTTTCCTTTTATCTTTAACTGGTCTTGAAAAAAGTTTTTTATCAATAACAACTCCGTTTAAAGATGGAGGTGCTTTTAATGAAGCATCTTTCACATCACCAGCTTTATCTCCAAAAATAGCTCTTAACAACTTTTCTTCTGGGGTTGGATCTGATTCTCCCTTAGGAGTTATTTTACCAATTAAAATATCTCCAGGATGAACTTCTGCACCTATTCGAATCATACCATTTTCATCAAGATTCGCAGTTGCTTCTTCACTTACATTAGGAATATCATTGGTAAGTTCCTCCATTCCAAGTTTAGTATCTCTAACATCAATAGAGTACTCATCAATGTGAAGAGAAGTGAATACATCATCTCTAACAACTTTTTCAGAGATAACTATTGCATCTTCAAAATTATAACCTTTCCAAGGCATAAAAGCTACTTTAAGGTTTCTTCCAAGAGCAAGTTCTCCTTTTTGAGTAGCATATCCTTCACATAAAACTTGACCTTTTTTAATTAAATCTCCTTTGACAACAATTGGCTTTAAGTTTATACATGTACCTTGATTAGTTTTTCTAAACTTAACAAGTGAGTACGTTTTTTCATCAACATCAAAGCTTGTTAATTTTTGCTCTTCTGTAAGACTATATTTAATTGTAATTTTTTGTGAATCAACATAAATAACTTTCCCATCATAATCAGCATTAATCAATACTCTAGAATCTGAAGCAACTTGTCTTTCAAGACCTGTTCCAACAATAGGAGACTCCGGTTTTAATAATGGTACAGATTGTCTCATCATATTTGACCCCATTAATGCTCTATTGGCATCATCATGCTCTAAAAAAGGAATCAGAGATGCAGAAATAGAAGCTATTTGATTAGGAGCAACATCAGTATAATCAACATCTTTAGGGTCAATTACTGGATAATCTGCTTCCTGCCTAGCAATAACTTTATCAGAAAGAATTTTACCATCTTTATCCTTTGGAATATTTGCCTGAGCAATTAGTTTTCCTTCTTCTTCTTCTGCGCTTAAATATTTATGAACTTTTAAATCAACAACGCCATTTTCTACTTTTCTATATGGTGTTTCAATAAACCCTAGACTGTTAACCTTTGCAAAAACACCTAAAGAAGAAATTAACCCAATATTTGGGCCTTCTGGAGTTTCAATAGGACACAACCTTCCATAATGAGTGTAATGAACATCTCTTACTTCAAAACCAGCTCTTTCTCTAGAAAGTCCACCAGGTCCTAATGCAGATAATCTTCTTTTATGTGTGATTTCAGCAAGTGGATTTGTTTGATCCATAAACTGAGATAACTGATTCGTTCCAAAAAATGAATTAATAACTGAAGACAATGTCTTTGCGTTAATTAAATCAATTGGAGTAAATACTTCATTATCTCTAACGTTCATTCTTTCACGAATAGTACGTGCCATCCTAGATAAACCAACTCCAAATTGAGAAGATAATTGTTCGCCAACTGTTCTTACCCTTCTGTTAGACAAGTGATCAATATCATCAATTTCAGCTTTTGAATTAATTAATTCAATTAAGTATTTTATAATAGTTATAATATCCTCTTTAGTTAAAACTAACTTATCCATTTCAATATTAAGTCCTAACTTTTTGTTCATTCTATACCTACCTACTTCACCAAGGTTATATCTCTGTTCAGAGAAAAATAATTTATCAATTATTCCTCTGGCAGTTTCTTCATCTGGCGGTTCAGCATTCCTTAACTGTCTATAAATATGTTCTACAGCTTCCTTTTCAGAATTTGTTGGATCTTTTTGTAAAGTATTATGAATTATAGCATAGTCAGAATATTGACCATCAACTTTATGCAACAAAATAGTTTTAGAACTTGTTTCTAAAATTTCTTCGATATTCTGTTTGTCAATTACGATATCTCTATCTAAAACTATCTCATTTCTTTCAATAGAAACAACTTCACCTGTATCTTCATCTACAAAATCTTCAAACCAAGAATTTAAAACTCTTGCAGCTAATTTTCTGCCAATACATTTTTTTAATCCTGATTTTGAAACTTTTACTTCTTCAGCTAAATCAAAAATTGCTAAGATATCTTTATCTCTTTCATATCCAATTGCTCTTAGTAAAGTTGTAACAGGTAATTTCTTTTTTCTATCAATATAAGCGTACATCACACTATTAATATCTGTTGCAAATTCAATCCAAGAACCTTTAAAAGGAATTACCCTAGCAGAATACAATTTTGTACCATTTGCATGAAAAGATTGACCAAAAAATACACCAGGAGATCTATGTAATTGAGAAACAACAACACGTTCGGCACCATTTATTATAAAGGTTCCACTTGGTGTCATGTAAGGGATTACTCCTAAATAAACGTCTTGAACTATTGTTTCAAAATCCTCATGCTCTGCATCCGTACAAAAAAGTTTTAATCTAGCTTTAAGCGGAACACTATGCGTTAAACCTCTTTCAATACATTCTTGAATAGAGTAACGAGGTGGATCCACAAAATAATCTAAAAACTCTAATACAAATTGATTTCTAGAATCTGATATAGGAAAATTTTCTAAAAAAGTATTAAAAAGACCTTCATCAGTTCTTTCGTCTGATTTTGTTTCTAGTTGGAAAAAATCGCTAAATGATTTTACCTGAATATCCAAAAAATCTGGATAATCAGGAATATCAGTAGCAGAAGCAAAGTTTAATCTATTTATAGTGTTGTGCATTTAAATCAATTTAAATTAAAAGAAAGTAAAAATCGAGTACTAGGATACGATCCTAATACTTAGGAAACTTTAAATAAAACTAAGGCTTAAGCTAATTATTTTAACTCTACCTCAGCTCCAGCTTCTTCAAGTGATTTCTTAAATCCTTCAGCTTCATCTTTTGAAACTGCTTCTTTAATATTACTTGGTGCATCGTCTACGAGCCCTTTAGCTTCTTTTAAACCTAAACCTGTTAATTCTTTTACAAGTTTAACTACTGCTAATTTTGAACCTCCAGCTGCAGTTAATACTACATCAAATTCAGTTTTTTCTTCAGCTGCATCAGCGTCACCACCTGCTGCAGGCCCAGCTGAAACTACTGCTGCTGCTGCTGGTTCGATACCGTATTCGCTTTTAAGAATTCCTGCTAACTCGTTAACTTCTTTAACTGTTAGATTAACTAATTGTTCTGCAAAATCTTTTAAATCTGCCATTTT
>TARA_B110000046_G_scaffold176857_1_pt1 | contig 14231 bp, 9 predicted proteins | sample TARA_B110000046 | Tara Oceans TARA_B110000046 (sample SAMEA4397157) | marine metagenome | biome: Polar Biome; feature: [DCM] deep chlorophyll maximum layer (ENVO:01000326); material: water (ENVO:00002006), including particulate matter (ENVO:01000060) such as... | depth 40 m
CTGCACTAGCTCGTCGAGGTCACGGCCCCAGGCATCCAAAGAGCAGGTGTTCTGCGGCATCTTATAGCCACCCTCAAAGACCTTGCTAATTTGTTCGCGAGGCAACCATTTGCCACGATGCGTGCCATTAAGGTCGTGCAGGATTACCTCAAATATTTCAATATCTGGATTCTCGTGTAAAAACTGTTCTAAGGTTTGGTTATTGGCCATCAGACTGTCTCTGCATGATTTGAGAGCCTATTATCTCACTTTAATCGCTACTAGGTAGGCGTCAAATAACGAGGATACCCGCATGAGGGTACTAATTAGCTACTCGTCTAAAAGATCACCCAGCGCATCACGAAGCGGCTGTAAATCTTTTTCAAAATGCTGCCAATAGGCCACGGCAGACTTATAGATAGGTTGGCGCACCTGCTCGGAACTGGCCGTGTTTACTGCCCGCTCAGTTTCATGGAACCGCAAGCACTGCATCTCCATGGGCACAGCGCAGTGATCCAACAGGGCCGCGACACTGTGCTCAAGGTTGTCGACCACGTCCTCATAAATGACTGAATGAATCTTGCCTGGAAATACCATTTGCCAATGTTTCATTAAACGAATGTAATCCCGATAGTAGCGACCCAAATCGTCTAAATCATAGGTAAAGTACTGCCCTTCAGCCCACAACTGCTTGAAACACCCAAAGCAGTTGTCCATTGGGTGGCGCACGGTATTAATAATTTTAGAATTGGGCATAGCTAATAAAATCAGTCCCACATAGAGAAAATTATTCGGCAGTTTATCGATAAAAAATGGCACCTCAGTCTGCCGATGACGCCGAGCCTGAGCCATAAATTGCTCACCTATTTGGCGCCAATTTTGTTGACTTAACTCACCTAGGCCCAACGGGTAAGACTGGCTGGCCATGGCATTTGGTGGCCTATTGATACGCTGAGCAAGCCAGGGGATATAGGGCAGTTCTCGGGTACCTTCGATCTGTGAATGGGAGGCCAGAATCTGTTCCTGAAGCGTCGATCCAGAGCGTGGCAGACCAAGAATAAAAATAGCGGCATCGTCCTCTATACCTGCCGCCTTATTTTTGTTTACAAAATCAGCGTTAAATATTTGAATAATATCATCAACCTGCCGGCTAAATTTATCCGCGCTCCAGTCGACTAATTTTTTCTTTACCCGATTTCCTGCCTCATAGGCAGCAAAAGCACGGTGCCAGTCTTTCCGATGCTCATAGGCTTTAGCTAAGGCATAGTTAAAATGCACAGTCTGCTGATCAGAAAGTTCGCCCGTTTCAAGTACGGTGCGCATTTGTTGAACTTCATCATCACTGAACCTATAGGTTTTAAGGTTAGATAATGACCATGCCGCCTCGCCATATGTGGGGTCTAGTTGCATACAGCGTTGGTAGGTATCTATCGCCGCTTGCTGTTGACCGAAGGTTTTTAATACTGTGGCTTTTTGTGACAGTGCCGGCACATACTCAGGGTTCTGCTGCAGAACCAATTCGTACTGTTCAAGCGCCTCAGGAAAACGATTGTCTTTACTGAAGATACTGCCCAGTAACATGCGCCCTTCGGTTTTGTCCGGGTCAATGCCCAATGCCTGTTGCGCTGCCTTTTCTGCCTCTGCGACCTGATCTTGGCGCGATAGTGCTGTGGCTAATTTAAGCCACCACTTTGGCCTCTCCGGCATTTGCCGGGTTAATGATCGCGCCAATTCTTCGGCCCAGCGCGCGCGGCCACTCTCTAGGGCACGTTCGATTAGAAACTCTTTGGCCCCGACATTATCTGGGTCCTCTTTAAGAACCTCGCGGCAATGACGCTCAGCCGCACCAATATCGCCTGCCAACGCTAACCGATAGGCCTCATGAACTTTTTCTTTAAGAGCCGCGCGCTGCTGATTAATGCTGTCCAATCCTTTGGATTGGTCTGCCTTTCCCTGATCTTTAAGCACCAACGCCAGTAACTTACTCGGGCCTTTTAATTTACCGTCCAGCGCCAGTGCTTGACGCAGAGACGCCTCAGCGGCGTCATAGGTTTTAAGTGCATACTGGACCTTGCCCAGATCAGCCCAAGCATGAGCAAAATCGGCAGCGATAGCTATCACGGCTTTGAAACCTTGTTCCGCTGCAGATAAATCCCCGCGACGCTCCCAAACCTGAGCACGCAATCGCAAGGCATTAACGTCACGGGCATCAATAGCCAGTAAGCGATCACAGACCTGCTCACACGCATCGAGATTACCTTCTCGCAGGGCCGTGAGTGCCTGAAAAAATTGCTGTTTAGGGTCCATAATATCGGTCATTTTTAAATAGTGTACAAAAAAAGAGCCGGCTATCGAAACAAAAACCGGCTCTTTTAATGACTTTTTAAGACTAAGGCTTAGGTCGTATTAACTTAGAACTTAAAGCCAACATCTAAGCCCATACGGCGGGGTTCTGAGAAACCAAAGTAATGAGGCGCAATATTCGAATCGGCCCCCGCAACGCCCTTATAATGGAATTCATCAGTAATGTTATTAACCCATAGGGTGACAGACCAGTCCTCTGCACTATCGTAGCCAATACGCAAATTGCTGGTCGTGAAGCCATCCGCCATCAGTGGATTTAGATCAAACTGACCAAAGCCAACACTCTCATCTTGATGGAAGGTTTCCCAAGTAACAGCCAAATCGCCATTTTTCATGGGTACTGTATAGGTTGCTACCATGGCCGCACTAAATTCAACGGTGCCTGGTATCTGGGCACCCAGACAATCGGCAGATTCACAAAAACCTTCAGCCGGCTTGGTCAATTCAGTATCAGCCCAGGACAGACTAAGATAAATATCCAGATTATCACCCGGCAATAGACGCATATCTAGCTCAACACCATTACCCTCAGCATCACCCACATTGGCCACACTGTAACGCGAACCCACATAGTAACCAGACTGCATACCATCAAATTGGTATTGATAGATGCTGGCATTAAGCTGCATCTGACCATTCCAAAACTGGCCCTTCAAGCCCAGTTCAACGTTGGTAACTTCTTCTTTTTCGAAGCTTTCTGGCGAACCGCCCAATTCGACGGCATCTTCACCATCAAGGCTATCAACATCGACACTATCCGGGAACAGCACAAAGAAGGTGTTAAAGCCACCGGCCTTGTAGCCAGTCGAATAGTTGATATAGGTCGAAACCTCATCAGACAATTGGTAACTTACCGCTGTTCGCATTGAGGTATTGGTCCAGCTATCGCTACCGCGCAAAAAGTCAGAGGAGAAGAACGGGAACGAATAGAAGAAATAGGTGCGATCTTCGCCGCCAAACTTCTGTCCAAAGTCGCGATTATCTTCGGTATAACGGGCACCAACACTGACATCAAGCTTTTCAGAAACATGAAAAGTGGTGTCACCATAAACACCCCAACCATCATATTCTGCGTCAATATCAACACTGTCGTTACGGGTGCCTACACCTGGGTCTGTGAAAGATGCATCACCCTCGTTATAGTAGTAATAAGAGCTACAGTCTGTGACCTCGCCTTCAACATAGTCCGGGTCGGCATCGTAATCGACACTGTACGCAACTGCCAGAGACTGGCACATAACGTCTTCGTCAAAGGTCTGATTAAAGCGTGTTTGGATCTCTTCTTCATACATCGAGGCACCCACAAACCAGCTAACCGCGTCTGTGTCTTTATTTAGACGGAATTCTTGGCTGAAGTACTTTTGGTCTTGAATCTGGTTGTAGTTAAAGATAAATCGGTCTTCACCATCAAAGTCTTCTTTATAGTAATAGTTGTGACCACGAATACCGGTGATAGACGTTAGGCTGTAATCATCGCCTAGATCTACCTCGACATTGAGTGTTGCACCCCAGACTTCACCTTCATCAATCAGTTCATCACTGTTTACATCAGAGCTAAACTCATTGCGTGCTGCATCTGTGCTGTAAAAAGAGATACCAGTCTCATCGGGATCAAATGCTTGATAGAGGGTTGGCGGCCCTTCACGATCTTCGTATTCAAGCATTAGCGTGCCAGACACATTGTCGCTCTCATAGGCCAAGGTGAAGCGCGCCGCAGTATTCTCAATGGCTCCAGCTTTTTTGCCATCATTAATATTAGTAACCCAGCCATCTTTTTGCTGATGGTAGATCGCCATACGGCTGCTTAAATTATCATTGATCGGCATATTCATCACGCCGGTAAATTCAGCGTAACCATCTTCGCCAAGACCTAGATCAATAGAGCCGGACTGCTCATCGGTCGGCTTGGCAGTGGTCACCGCAATTGCGCCTGCAGACGCATTGCGACCAAACAATGTCCCCTGGGGGCCTTTAACCACCTCAACCATGTCCAGATCAAAGAAACTCGTTAGCGCGCCACCGGTGCGGCCCAGATAAATACCGTCTTGGTAGACTCCAATTGAAGGCTCGGCACCCACACCAAAATCATTGGTACTTATGCCACGAACATTCATTGAATCAAGAAATGAATCATCTGTGTCGCCAGAAACACCGGGAGTTAAAAGGGCTAGAGCTTTGGCATCTGAAATCTGTGCCTTTTCCATAAAACTGCCCGTAAAGGCCGAAACACTGAGTGGAACATCCTGCAAGGACTGCTGGCGCTTTTGCGTGGTAACAATAATTTCTTCTATCTGTGCTGCACTGAGCTGCCCTGCACCTAGGGTAGCTGCAGTGACAACTGCAGACATCAATGTTTTACGTACTATTTGAGATGACTTCATAAATCCCCCGAGAACTTAGTTAACTGGCGTGATTGCCAAAATTTGACTCTTAACGACTATTAGTAAACGCCTCAGAAAATTCCCTTGATCGGCAATGCTAATCCTTCAACAGCTCACTGCTTTGGCGATTCTAATCCTATAAAACCCATATTCCTAATAGTGAGTACTTCTTTTTTAGTTATTGCTGATTCTGTTGATCTAAGGTCTATCGAGCAAGGCTCGATTATTTCCTCCCACCCATTTGGGTACATGTTTCTCAATCTCTTCTATGGTGAGATACTCGCCTACTAAAACCGCAGCTACAAATACCCTTTTTGGGGTGGCACATCTTGCTAGGACTTTATTATGCGTAGTACAAGAACAACCCAACAGTGGCAGTCACTTGACGCACAGCGTCATCTACATCCGTTCACTGACTTTAATAGTTACGCCAAAAAGCCAGGCCGAATTATCAGTCGTGCCGAGCACATCTATATCTATGACACTGACGGAACAGAATTTCTCGATGCCATGTCAGGGCTTTGGTGTTGTAGCCTTGGGTACAGCCAGCCGGAAATAGCCGCGGCCGTTAATGCTCAGTTTCAACAGTTGCCCTACTACAATAATTTCTTCCAATGCAGTAATGAGCCCGCAGTCGAGCTAGCAGATCGTTTGGTCAAGATGACGCCAGAACAGTTTACCCATGTGTTTTTTACCAATTCTGGCTCTGAGGCTAATGATACTAACATTCGGTTAATTCGCCGCTATTGGGACCTTAAAAATCAGCCTAAAAAGCGCATCATTTTAGCCCGAAACAATGCCTACCACGGCAGCACCATCGCCGCAGCTAGCCTCGGCGGATTTAGTTCGGTGCACGACCAGTTTGAAACTCTGCCCTATGTACAGCATATTGCCGATCCCAACTGGTATAACAGTGGCGGTGATATGACCGCCCATGAGTTTGGTATTGCCGCAGCTCGGGCATTGGAAAAACGTATTGACGAACTAGGGGAGGAAAATGTCGCGGCGTTTATAGCCGAACCTATTCAAGGTGCCGGTGGTGTCATCGTACCCCCCGATAGCTACTGGCCTGAAGTCAGCCGAATTCTCAAAGAGCGCGATATTCTCTTTGTCAGTGACGAAGTAATCTGCGGCTTTGCCCGCACTGGCAGCATGTTTGGCTGTGAGACCTACAACACCGAACCCGACCTAATGACCTTTGCCAAGGCTGTGACCAATGGCTTTCAGCCTCTAGGTGGCGTTATGGTCAGTGATAAGGTTGCCAGTGTCATTACCAGCAGCGGTGGTGAATTTGGCCATGGCTTTACCTATTCTGGCCACCCTATCGCCTGTGCCGCGGCGCTGGCAACTTTGGACATCATAGAGCGTGATAATATTGTTGAGCGAGTTGCTAACAACGTTGGACCTTATCTGCAAAAGCGCTGGGCAGAACTCAATGACCACCCAGTTGTTGGTCATACTCGCGGCGTAGGCATGATTGGCTCAATAGAACTGGTGCGTAATAAGGCCACTAAAGAGCGGCTGGAACCCGAACAAAAGGCCGGTGGAGTCTGCCGTGAATTCTGTATCGAAAACGGCTTAGTCATGCGTGCCGTAGGTGATTCGATGATTATTTCGCCACAGCTCATTATGAATCACGAAGAAATTGATACAATGATTGAACGAGCGACCATGGCTCTGGATCAAACCGCACACCATTACGCCGTATAGGCGCATCTTTTCAAAAAGGGTTTTAGAATGGCCGCGAATTGGGGAACATTTAACTGGCAGGACGTCTTTAATCTCGACGATCAGCTCAGTGATGAGGAACGCATGGTGCGCGATACCGCCGCAGCCTATGCCGACGAAAAGCTCGCACCCCGTGTGCGTGAGGCCTTCGCCAAGGAACAAACCGACCGCGCCATCTTTCATGAAATGGGCGAATTGGGTTTGCTAGGTGCAACCATAGAAGGCTATGGCTGTTCAGGCGTTGGTTATGTCAGCTACGGGCTTATCGCCCGAGAAATTGAGCGTGTGGATTCTGGTTATCGCTCAATGATGAGCGTGCAATCGAGTCTGGTTATGTATCCCATCTACACCTATGGCACTGAGGCACAGCGCGCGAAGTATCTCCCCAAACTAGCCACTGGCGAGTGGGTAGGCTGTTTCGGCCTCACTGAGCCAGATGCGGGTTCAGATCCAGGCGGCATGAAAACTCGCGCCAAGACTGTCGACGGTGGCTATCTGCTGGCAGGCAGTAAAATGTGGATTAGCAATTCGCCCATTGCCGATGTCTTTGTGGTCTGGGCAAAAACCGACGATGGCATTATTCGCGGCTTTATTCTTGATAAAGAAATGCCGGGACTGTCGGCACCCAAAATCGAAGGGAAACTGGCACTGCGCGCCTCTGTCACCGGCGAAATCGTGATGGACGAAGTGTTTGTTCCAGAAGAAAATCTGCTGCCCAATGTGCAGGGCTTAAAAGGGCCATTTGGCTGTCTTAATGCTGCCCGCTATGGCATCAGTTGGGGCGCATTAGGCGCCGCCGAAAGCTGTTGGTTCGCGGCTCGTCAATACTGTATGGATCGTGTTCAGTTCAATCGCCCACTGGCTGCCAATCAGCTTATACAAATGAAGCTAGCCAATATGCAAACCGATATAAGCCTGGGGCTACAAGGCTCACTGCGCGCTGGCAGGCTGCAAGAACAAGGTAATCTCGCGCCGGAATTGATCTCGCTATTAAAACGTAATAACTGTAGTAAAGCCTTAGATATTGCCCGCATGGCGAGAGATATGCATGGCGGCAATGGTATCTCAGATGAATACTCGGTGATGCGCCATATGCTCAACCTCGAGGTAGTCAATACCTATGAGGGGACAGCCGATGTCCATGCCTTAATTCTAGGGCGCGCACAAACCGGCATTCCAGCCTTCGGGTAACCAGTATGTCAGGACCATTGGCAGGCTACAAAGTGTTGGATATGAGCCGTATTTTGGCAGGACCATGGGCCGGCCAATTACTGGCCGATATGGGCGCCGAAGTGATCAAAATAGAAAGGCCAATAGTCGGTGACGACACGCGCCACTGGGGACCGCCATATCTTAAAGACACCGCCGGCAATAGCACGGAAGATGCGGCCTATTATTTCTGTGCTAATCGTGGCAAAAAGTCGGTAACCGTGGATATTACCCGGCCTGAGGGACAGGTAATTATTCGTCAGCTCGCCGCCCAAACCGATGTTCTAATCGAAAATTATAAGGTCGGCGGCCTGAAAAAATATAACCTCGACTACGAATCTTTAAGCGCGATTAACCCAAGGCTAGTGTACTGCTCGATTACCGGTTTTGGCCAAACCGGTCCCTACGCAGAGCGACCCGGTTATGACTTTTTAATTCAGGGTATGGGCGGCCTAATGAGTATTACCGGCCATGCCACAGGTAGTCGCGGTGACGGAGGTCCAGTCAGGGCTGGGGTTGCTGTCACCGATTTATTTAGCGGCATGTATGCGGCCAATGCCATTCAAGGTGCACTGCTTGAGCGCTACAGATCCGATTTAGGCCAACACATTGACATTGCATTATTAGATGTTCAGGTAGCCGTGCTGGCTAATCAAGCGAGCAACTATTTAATCGGTGGTGAGGTACCTGGGAGAATTGGTAACTCACACCCCAACATCGTGCCCTATCAGGCCTTTGCGACCCAAGATGGGCACCTAATTCTTGCAGTGGGTAATGATGCCCAGTTTCAGCGATTTTGCGATGTAATTGGACAGCCACAACTTGCCTTAGATAGCCGCTATGTCAGCAATCGAATGCGGGTGGAAAACCGAGAGACGCTCTGCCGGCAGATTAGTGACTTACTAAAAGGCCGCGGTACCCGCGACTGGTTGCAACGCTTTGAACACAATAGCGTGCCCTGCGGTCCCATTAATAGTATTGACCAGGTTTTTGATGACCCGCAGATAGTGGCCCGTAAGATGCATATTTCAATGGCCGATGAACGCGCCGGAGAAGTCTCAGGGGTAGCCAATCCAATCAACTATAGCCGCTCAACGATTGACTATGCCGTGCCACCCCCTCAACTAGGCAGTAGCACGGAGTCAATCCTGGGGGAATACTTGGAATACTCGGCACTAGAGATAACCGAGCTACGCAATAAATCTATTATCTGAACGCTAGTCAACCATGCGCGTACGTGGTGCTGGAAAGCCATTGAATTCAGAGGCACAGGGGGTGCAATAAGCGCCCAAATTTGGCATAAAAATAATATCCTCTGCCTCGGTATTAACCGGCAACCGGTGCTTGCCCATTACATCAATCGAATCACAGGTTGGACCTGCCAAGGTCCAAACACCAGACTCACCGGTGCGTTGACTAACCAACGTTGCCGGGAAGTTCTGAGACAGTTCCATCAGGCCGCCATAAAAGCCAGTATCCAAATACACCCATCGGGCACTATCACGAGTAGCGGTGCCCACCACCTGAGAAATTAAGCAGCCTGCAGATCCCACCAAATAGCGACCGGGCTCGGCCATTACCTGAATGTTGTCTGGTAGCGCATCCAGTTCTGGGTTAATCACGGCGGCAATATCCTCAATACTGGGCTCTTGCCCGGTAAACTGCAGCGGGTATCCACCCCCCAGATTCAATAACTCAGGGCTAAACCCCTGAGCGATTAGCCGATTAAATATATCTTTGGCGGCGCGAATACCGTCAACCCAATTATTAATATTGGTGCACTGAGAGCCTACATGAAAAGTAACACCGCTGATCTGCATGCCCCGTTTTTTGCAGATCTCTATAAGCGCAACAACCCCTTTTGGGCTAGCCCCAAACTTACCTGCTAATGGCCAACTTGACCCCTCATTACTGACTTCAATTCTCAAGTAGAGCTTGGCATCTGGCTTAATGGCAGCAATCTTTTCAACTTCTTCTGGTGTATCCACGCAGTACCAAACAATGCCATTGGCGGCAGCGTGCTTTATAGAGACCGGTGACTTAATGGGGTTGGAATAAAAAACTGTTTCCATATTGCAGCCCAGCGTTAGCATGGCATCAATCTCGGCAATCGATGCGACCTCAAAATAGGTACCCTGCTCACGGAAAATACTCAGAATTTCACGATCAGGATTCGCTTTAACCGCAAAGTGTGGCCGCACTCTGGGCAGGGCAGCCATAAAGCGTTGCACATTTTTCCGCAGGCGCGCTCGGGATACCACGAGCATCGGCTGCTGGTAGTTTTTAGCATAGGGCGCAGTAACTGCTATTTGTGCGCGAGCATCTTCTTCGGCCACTAAACGGCACTCGATTTGAGCGACTATTGGTAATGGGGTTGCAGATAGATCCGTCATTTCACACCTATGGTCAGTTGCGCTTTAAAGTGGCCAGTTTAACGCTCAATAATGTCAATTTGTATTTACATGACCTTAAATATGCGTATTATTACTTTTCATTTTGTAATTTTAAGTGGCACTTTGCTATGAAAAACCAACAGCAACTACTCAACTTACTCAAAGAAAATAGTCGCCGCACCGTGTCTGATCTAGCCAGTGAATTAGGGCTAAGCCGCGCGACGGTGCAGCAAAGCATGGCGAGGCTTGAGCACACAGGTATTATTCAAGGTTATACCGTTAAGATAAATCCGCACTTCGAGCAACAGCGAGTTAGCGCCTATATTATGATTTCGGTCGTGGCAAAAAAGACCACCGATATAGTCCGTCAGCTCAATAAGCATTCGCAGCTTGATATGCTCTGCACCATTAGCGGCCAATATGACCTGATGGCTCAGGTGACCGAATCTACCACTGAGGCACTAGATCTAATTATTGATGCCATAGCTACCCTCGATGGCGTAGAAAAAACTCTGAGCCATATTGTGTTGTCCAGAAAGGTAGATAGATAGCAACAAGCCTGTTACTTTAGCGTTCTCAATACTCGTCCTATAATAAAAATAATCCTATGAATAAAGTAATCAAAAAACCAACGCTACTCGACGCATTGATTCCCGTTATCCTGCTGGTCGGCATGCTCGGCAGCCTGGTTTATGTTTTTGGTGATGGATCTGCCGGACCCAATCAGGTCGCGCTTATGCTAGCGGCGTCGGTGGCTGCCATGATCGGGATCAAAAATGGTTGGAGTTGGAAGGACATCGAGCGCAGCATGATCGATACCATTAGCCTGTCGATGCAAGCTATTCTTATTTTGCTGATGGTTGGCGCATTGATTGGTAGTTGGATACTTTCGGGCACCGTACCCACCATGATCTATTACGGCGTTGAGATAATGTCTCCCGACTACTTCTATGTCACAGCCTGCTTGGTCTGCGCGCTGATTGGTTTTAGTATTGGTAGCTCTTGGACTGTAGCAGGCACCCTAGGCATTGGGCTGATAAGTATTGCAGCGACATTGAATTTATCTCTGCCTATTAGTGCCGGTGCCATTATTTCCGGTGCTTATTTTGGCGACAAACTCTCACCCCTTTCCGACACCACCAACCTGGCAGCTGCAGTAACCAGCACTAATCTTTTTGACCATATTCAGCATATGTTATGGACCACCATGCCCAGCTTTTTTATCGCACTGATCATATTTTTTGCACTTGGCTTTGGCAGTAGTGCCAACGTGGCGGTGGACGACATCATTGTCCTGCAAGGCCAATTGGAGCAATCATTTTTAGTGAGTCCATTGATGCTCGCGCCGCTGATTTTGCTGCTGGGTATGGCCATGAAAAAGCTACCTGCACTATCAACACTCATTTGCGGCACCATGGCTGGCTGTCTGTTCGCTGTGTTATTCCAATGGGATGTGGTTATTGCTTTGGCGGATCGCCCGGATCTGATTGCCATCGCGGCTATATTTAAAGGCCTCTTCCATGCCATGTTCCTCGGCTACAGTTCGGTGACTGGCAATGCCGATCTGGATGCGCTGCTATCAAAAGGCGGCATGGACAGTATGCTAAATACCGTCGGCCTAATTATTAACGCCATGGCCTTTGGTGGCGCAATGTCTCGCGCCGGACTGCTCGAGCGTTTGGTAGAAGCTGCACTGAATCGGGTTAGATCTGCCGGCGGTTTAATTACCGCCACAGTAGGGACCTGCATTGGCACCAATGTTTTGGCCGCAGATCAATATCTAGCGGTCGCAGTTCCAGGGCAGATGTTTGTTAAAGCTTATGAGGAACGCAATCTTAGCCCGCTGAACTTATCGCGTACATTAGAAGATTCAGGCACATTAACCGGTGCGTTAATCCCTTGGAATACCTGCGGTGCCTATATGTCGGCCACCCTTGGGGTTAGCACCATGCTCTATGCGCCCTTTGCCTTCTTTAACCTGCTATGTCCGGTTATTGCCATTATCTATGGCTTCGGGCAGATTGCCTTACCCGCCATAGATGCTCAGCCTAGCGACCAGGACGCCGAAACCACAAACTAATGACGAAAGCACTGACAGGGTTGCTAATCACGGCCTGTGCACTATGGGCAACCGCAACATTTTCAAAAACCACCTTTGATGGCGAGCTCGCCCTAGCCCATATTGTCAATCAGGTTTCCTTTGGCCCGCGAGCACCCGGCAACCCAGCCGCAAAACAGCAGACTATCCGCTATATTGAGCAGATATTAGCACCCCTTTCCGATCGACTAATCATTCAGCGTTTTGAGCATAGAGGGCTATCCGGAGCCAATCTTTGGGCCAGTATTAAAGGAACTTCATCCATCAGCGGTGCGCGAATAATGCTAGGCGCTCATTGGGATACGCGCCCGCAAGCCGATAAAGATCGCAGCCCCAAGCTCCGTAACCTCCCGATCGCTGGCGCCAATGACGGTGGCTCAGGAGTGGCCGCACTACTGGAGCTAGCGCGAGTATTTGCCAGTAGCCCGCCGCCAGTGACACTTGATTTAGTGTTTTTTGATTTGGAAGATATGGGCCATATTGATGACCTTCCCTATTCCATTGGCGCCAGAGAGTTTATTGCCAAGAATCCTTTTTACCGCCCCAGTGCTGGGATTGTTTTAGACATGATTTGCGCCAGTACCTTATCTATTCCCCGAGAGGCATATTCGCAATCCCAAGCCGGTGAGTTGATGGATAAAGTCTGGGCTATAGCTAAACAACAAAACAGCACCGTATTTAAAGACAGTCCAGGTAAACATATCATAGACGACCACCTGCCGTTTTTAATGGCCGGTATTAAGGTGATCGATTTAATTCATTATCCTTTTCCCGATCACTGGCATACTAGTGCTGATACAGTAGACAAATGCAGTAGCGACAGCCTGCAACAGGTCGGCGATGTGGTGCAGCAATTTATCGTTACCTATAAACCCTAGGAGGTGATTGATCATGAGTAAACTAATTTTCGCGGCCTTAATCGCAACCCTGCTATCACCCCTTGCTCACGCCAACGATTTAGCCCTGTCAATTAAAAACGATTATCAGGACCGTCTTGGTGCGATGTTCCGAGATTTTCATATAAACCCCGAACTGAGCACCGCTGAATTTAAAACAGCCAAGAAACTCGCCGATGCGCTGCGCCGCAGTGGCTTTACTGTTACCGAAAATGTTGGTGGCACAGGTGTGGTGGCACTATTAAAAAATGGGTCCGGTCCCTTGGTAATGATGCGTGGCGACATGGATGGCTTGCCTCTAAAAGAAAAGTCTGGTCTTGAATATGCCTCTAACGCTATGCAAAAAGATCCTATAAGCGGCAGTCAAGTGCCGGTGATGCATGCCTGCGGCCACGACGTCCATATCACCAGCCTCATAGGTACCGCCAAACAAATGGCTGAGCGCCGTGATCAGTGGTCAGGTACTCTAATGTTAATAGGGCAGCCGGCTGAAGAGCGTGTGATGGGTGCCAAAGCCATGATGGAAGACAACCTATGGCAACGTTTTGGCAAACCAGATTACGCCCTAGCATTTCATGTGTCTGCCGGCCTGCCCGCTGGTCTGGTCAATGTGCAGGAGGGGGCACCCTTTGCTGGCGCTGACACAGTCGATATTATTGTTCATGGCGTCGGCGCTCACGGGGCCTCACCCCACGCAGGCAGAGATCCAGTGCTATTAGGCAGCCAAATTGTTGTTGCACTGCAAACACTCGTAGCTCGCGAACTACCGCCACGACAACCCGGCGTGGTTACCGTGGGCTCTTTTCACAGCGGCACCAAACACAACATTATTTCCGATCGCGCACACCTGCAACTAACCGTCCGCAACACTAATCTTAAAACCCGCGATACATTGTTGGCCGGTATTGAACGCATTGCCGTAAATCTTGGGCGAGCCGCCGGTTTGCCCGATGACAAATTGCCACAGGTTATTGTCTCTACTGAAAGCACGCCACCCACGGTCAACAACGATCAGATGGTGCGCCGTCTAAAAAAGGTTTGGCAGAACGAACTGGGGAGCGACAAGGTCGTGTCAATATCATCTCAGGGCATGGGCGCCGAAGATTTTCCCTACTTCACTACAGGCCCGCAAATTGCCAGCGTTTACTTTTCTGTAGGTGGTACCAGTGTGACAGATTTAACC
>TARA_B110000046_G_scaffold155592_1_pt1 | contig 14206 bp, 11 predicted proteins | sample TARA_B110000046 | Tara Oceans TARA_B110000046 (sample SAMEA4397157) | marine metagenome | biome: Polar Biome; feature: [DCM] deep chlorophyll maximum layer (ENVO:01000326); material: water (ENVO:00002006), including particulate matter (ENVO:01000060) such as... | depth 40 m
TGAGAAACATTTATTGGGTTTAATCCTCCTTGTTTTCCCCATGAAAAGAGTGTGTAGTCAAGGTTATCATTTATTATTTGTTGGTTATTCATTCATCTGAAATAATTATAATTAAAAATAATAAGTTCAATTTCTTAAAACACTAAATATTACTTTTATTTCTAAAGTAATTTTGGGATAAGTATTCTCTATTGTTTTGTTTACAAAACCCTGTGTTACTTAACTCATCCAATTCGTTTGTGCTTCTGGATTCCATTTGGTCGTCGTCTTCTTATTTTGAGTCCAAAACTCAATAGAACTCCTTCCGGTGATGTCACCAACGCCAAATTTAGATTCATTCCAACCTCCAAAAGAAAAAGGTTCTCGAGGTACGGGAACACCAATATTTACGCCAATCATTCCTGCACTTGCACGTTCCATGACTTGTTTGGCTAGTCCACCACTTTGCGTGAATACAGCAGCTGCATTTCCATAATTGGATCCATTCTCAATTTCAATTGCTTCATCTAAATCTTTAGCACGAATAATTGAAATTACAGGCCCAAATATCTCTTCTCTTGCAACTGACATATCGATTGTTACATAATCTATAATTGTTGGTCCAACATAATAACCTCCTTCTTTTCCTTTTACTGTAGTATTTCTACCATCCAATAAAATTTTCGCACCATCATTTTCAGCTTCAGTAATATAACGTTCTATCCTTTCTTTGGATTCAGCAGTTATAACAGATCCTAAATTATCACCTGGTACAATTTCTTTTGCAGCTTCAACCATCAAATCAATAATGTGTTGCACTTTATCAATTCCAACCATTACGGATGCTGCCATACATCGTTGTCCTGCACAACCTGACATGGAAGCAACAACATTTGAAGCTGTCATTTCTGGGTTTGCATCTGGCAATACTAATAAGTGATTTTTTGCACCACCTAAAGCAACACAACGTTTTAAAGTAGAAGTTGCTCTCTTATAAACAATTTTCGCAACTTTAGTAGATCCAACAAAAGAGACTGCTTTGATATCTGGATGGTCACAAATAGCTTCTACAGTATCTTTTCCGCCATTTACAATATTAAAAACTCCATCTGGGAGGCCTGCTTCTTTTAATAATTCTGCCATTCTAACAGCAGACATAGGAACCAATTCTGATGGTTTCATTACCATTGTGTTTCCCAATACTAAAGCATTTGGAACTGTCCAATGAGGAACCATATTAGGAAAATTAAAAGGCGTAATTGAAGCAACTACTCCAAGTGGTTTTCTTTCAGTTCTACATTCCACGCCTTTACTTACTTCTTGAACTTCATTCACAATAATCTGTGGCATAGAAACTGCGAATTCACACAATTCCATACTCTTTTCGACTTCAGCTTTCGCTTCACCATAGAGTTTTCCATTTTCTAGTTGAACTAATCTTGTTAATTCGTCGATATGTTGTTCTAATAAATTTCTATACCTAAAAAATATTTGAACACGTTCTTTAAAGGTCATGCCAGACCAAGAAGGAAAAGCATTTTTAGCTGCCTGAACAGCAGCGTCTACATCTTCTTTGGTAGATAATGGAATTGTTGAAATTTTGGAACCATCAATTGGACTTAAAACATCCATAGAGTTTTGGTTATTTCTCTCGAATTTACCATTTATATAATTCTTTACCTCGGAAATATTTTTATGTACAGGCATCATCAAGTTGAATATTTAAATTGTTAAAAATTTCTAAAAAAAATAAGAATATCATTAAATTTTAATCATTTTATTGATAAAAAATAAAAATACCCTATCCAAATATAAGAAATTAATATTAACTAGGTAAATGTGTGAAATTATGATTTTAATAAGAGTTCTATAATTAAACTATTGAATAGAGCTTGCTTTTTATATTAAAAAAGCGGCTTAGAATAATAGGTGTATATTTTTGTTAGCCCAGTCAATATTTATATTTTAGCGGAGTTATAAAAAGAAACTTTAAAAAGAAACACTATGAATAAAAAAATTATTTTATTACTACAAATACTATGCGTTTTTTCATCTTTTGCTCAAGAAAATGTAAATGAGTCAAATATTAATACAACACGTCAAGATTATGGAAAATATGCCCAATTAAATTTTGGATTGGGTTTTGTAAACAAAAAGACTAAGACTGAGGGTTCTGCGTATTATTTTGATAACTGGAATACTGAAGGATTAATTTACACTAAAGATAACAAACGGTATAAAATAAAAAAAGTAAATATCAACCTATATGACAATACGCTTGAAGCTATTTATGATGAAGGTTCTGTCTTTTCATTTGGCACTAATAATTTACTTAAGATAGTGATTAATAAAAAGGTTTTTCGAGTTTTTACTATAGATAATAAGCTAAGTATCTTTGAATTATTTTTTAACAATAGACTTTCTATTTATAGATATAATAGTGTATCATATTATAAAAACTCACCAAATCCTATGGTTAATAGAAGTGCTAATAAATATATTAAGAAAGAAAAATATTACATATACGATAAAGGTAGATTAACCAAGATAAAACTATCTAATAAATTTTTTTCTAAGTTTTTTAAATCAGAGATTATTAGTCAAGAATCTATTTTGAAGTTTATTAAGAAAAATAAATTATCACTAAAGAAAGATACCGATTTAATTAAAGTGTTAAATTTTGTAAGCAAATAGTATATATTTTAGCGAAATTAATAAAGCTTAGTTAGCGCCCTTTTTTAAAGAATGCCTTACTAAGTATGAAAAGAAAGGATACAGAAAACTACTTTAAGAAATTAGAGTAGTTTTTTGATTAGTTAATAATTCTCTTCTCAAATTTTATTTTTCTAATTCCATGCTCAGTGTTCCATTGTTTAACTTCTATAAAACCAAATTTCATGTATAATTTTGAAGCGGGTTCATTTTCTACACCAGTTTCAACAACAAACAAATTTGAATCAAATGTTTTAAAAGTGAACTCCATTAATTTCCTTGCGATTCCTTGTCTAAAAAAAAGTGGGTCCACCACTAAACTTCTAATAAGTATATAGCTGTTGTTATGATCAATCTCAATTACTCCAACGAGTTCTTCATTTTTTAAGTATCCGAAAAACATGTTTTCACTTATTACGTAATCTTCTAGAGGTCTTTTTAAAGGAGGAAAATTGGTTGCTTTTAATAATTTTGCTTCTACTTTATATGATACTTGAAAAACGGCACGTATTTTTTTAGATATTTCTATCTTATTATTTTGTAGTCGTTGAATCATTTATTGATGGTTGCTTTTTAACAATGTATTCGTTATAACTTTTCATTCTTCACCCTGATAATTTCTGCAGCAATACTTACTGCAATTTCTTCTGGAGTCTGACTTTTAATAGACAATCCAATAGGTGCATTTATTTCGTTTAATTCATCTAAAGTAACCCCTTCTTTTTGCAGCACTTCCCACATGGTTTTTAGTTTTGCCTTGCTTCCTAAAACACCAATAAATTTGTGCTGATTTCTAATGATTTTACTCAATACTAATTTGTCATCCGTGTATTTATTGGTCATAATAGCCACATAACTATCATTGCCTTGTGTGATGTGTTTTCCTATTTCTAAATAGTCAATTACGTATTTTTCATTTGCAAAATTATTTACTTCTAGCGTATTCAAATTGTCTCTATTGTCAAATACAACCACATGAAAACCTAGTTGTCTAAACAATTGAGAAACCGCTAAGCCAACATGACCACCACCAACAATGTAAAGGGTTTCTTTAAAGCCAATTAGTTCTTTGAAATTCCAATCTATAGCTGAGGTAATTACAGTTTGATATTTCTCTGAAACTCTGGTTTCTATCAATTCAATTCCGGTAGGAGAGAGGGACAGTGTTTTTTGTTGATTATTTTGTAAGCAGTTTATAATAGCCTTTATTAACGAAATATGAGTGCTGTTCAACGGATGAAAAATCACCGTTTGTTCTCCAGAACAAATCATGCCAGATTTATCCTTTCCGTTTCCTTGGTGAAGCTGTTTTCTGAAAAATATCTGTAGCTCTTTTAGTTTTAATAGTTCCTTTATCTTTTCTACTAAAGTAAATTCCATGATACCACCACCAATAGAACCAAAAATAAATCCATCTTGGGCAACCAACATTTTAAAGCCTTTTCTTCCAGGTGAGCTCCCAGAATTTTCAATTACGGTCAATAAATAGACGGATTGCTGTTCTTGTTGAAGTTTGGTTAATAGGTGTTGCCAGAATTTCATACTTATGTGTTACATTTTGCGTCTATCTTTTAAAATTTTAGCAAACGATCGCGTTCTAATTTCATCGATTGTTAAACCTGTTGCCAATACTTCGTCTATAGTTATAGCACCACTGTTTAATGCTTTTAAAAAGTAGTTTAATAAACCTTGACCAGTAGCGGCATCATCAAAAGTATCTCCGATTAAAGTAGCTTGCGCCGCTTTTTCTACAAAGATTTTTAAACGTAAAAGAGCATCGTCATAACTTTCTAAAAAGAATGCATAAACGGCTGTATAACGCATTGGTAATTGAGCCGGATTTAAATCCCAACCTTGATACAACCCTTTGTATAATGAATGTCTGATATGCCCATAACCTTTTAACCAGGCTCTTTTAACAACGGCTTTGTTTTCTGAATCTTGCACGGAAGTTAAATCACCTCTATGTGGGCCAATTGGCATTGTATTCGTAGCGCCATCGGATAACCAAATACCAGTATGCGCTAAAGCAACTTTGGTCATATAATGAGCAAAATCACATACGTCATGATTCATTTCTTGATAGCTTGCTGTAATATTATTTGATGCGGTATAATCATACGTTCCAAAATGGGTGGCTATGCAACGACCTTTACTTGCTAGGATAAATCTATACAATGGATTTACTCCAGAATGATCCATAATAGATTGTGTGGTCTCCACCATCATTTCCATTTTTAGAGTACCATTTTCCAAATTAAATGCTTCTTCAATGGTTTCAAAAAAGGATACTAAGGCAATAATTTGCTCAGGAATGGTCACTTTTGGTAACATTACCACAAAATTATCAGGTAATTTTCCCTTGGAAGCAGTTAGTAGGGTTGTTAAAAAAAGATCGAGAGTTCTGAGACCTCTGTCTTTTAGTTCTTCTGTAAAAGGTTTTATTCGGATTCCTATAAAAGGGGAAAGGGTTTGGTTTTCTATGCCTTTAGCAACTTCATTTGCAGCTCTAACTGCTGTTTCATCTTCCTCTGTATCAGAACGATTTCCAAAACCATCTTCAAAATCAATTCTAAAATCTTCTACACCCTCTTTTTTAAGTTTGGCGATTACTTTTTGATAAATAGTATATGAAAACCCTGCAGAATTATTTTTTAATTCTTCCTGCGATAATAACTCTATCTCTTTAACCAATTTTTGTTGCTCATTAGCAGATTCTGGGAAGTTTTCTGAACCTTTTAATTGAAATGCTTTCCCAAATTCAATAAAATTAGGAGCGTTGTGTAACAACGATTTTAAAGCAATATTTCCAAGTACATCAGTAGTGTTCGATTTAAATAAGTTTGCACCACCATAGACTGTATGAATAGGTTGACGGTCTTCACGATCTCCTCTATAAATTTTATTAAAAGCAAGATTGGCTGTTCTTAAATCATTAAAAATGCCAGCTTTTTTTTCTGTATTAATACTTAATTTCATTCTATTTTAATTTTAACTTCCTCTATAGGTCGAGTATCCATATGGATTGATCAATAGAGGAATATGATAATGACTATTATCAGTCACTGTAAATTGTATGGAAACTTCTGGGTAAAATCCTTTTTTACCATGACTCTCGTAATAGTTTTTGGTATTAAATGTCATGATGTAATTGGCTGGTTCTAGAAATTTTCCTGGAGGAAGTACATCTGCAATACGGCCATCTTTATTTGTTATTCCTATACTCATCGGTTTCCACTCTCCATTTTTAAACCCTTTTAGGCTAATGAGCATATTGCGCGCTGGCACACCTATAGAAGTGTCCAAAGCATGGGTTGTAAGTTGACTTCCCAATGTTGTTAATCCAGTTAAATTTTCAACTAATTTTTCTAGACGAATCACCGTTATCTTATGCTGTTCGTTCATTGCAACCGCTAGTTCATCACTAGTTTTATGCATCAATCTAGCATTTATAATTGCTAGCATATCAACGGCAGATTTTCCACTTGCACTTACAATAAATATATAACCAAATTTTTCTTCATAGGCAGTATTTGCCGCTGCAAGAGCTTTGATGGTTTCCATTGATGCTTCAGAGACTTCAGCCTGTTCGTTGTTAGCCCAATCTGCAGTGTGCGCAAATTTTTCTTTTAAACTTTGAACATTTCCAATTCTAGGATGCCCAGAAAAGGCTTCTATAAAATCATGTTCATTACAATCTTGGTACCAAATAGTTGCTGCTTTAGAAATTAAATTATCTAAAGAAGAAAATGGTCTATTGTCAATCATTTTAGAAACCCATGTATTTGATACACAACATTGCTCCAACTGAGAAAAGGCTGCTGATTCTGAAAGTGTATTTAATTGTTCTAAAGTTTTCATAAGTCTTATTTTTTTGCTCCTTGATTCATCCAACAATTAATAAGATCGCGTTCTTCTTGGGTCATATTGGTTTGGTTATTGTTAAAGGGCATGTTTTTACTAACAACACTTCTTTGAAAGATACGATCTCTTAAATTATAAATTTGCTCTTGTGTATCATACTTTATACCACCTGGTGCTGCTTTCCAAACGGCATCTGAGGGTGTTGAAGAGTGACACGTAACACATCGATTTATAACAATGCTCGTTACTTGTTCAAATGTAACTGTTTCTTTACAGTTTTCATAGATAGGTTTTTTTGGAGCTGTGATAAATGCTATTGATAACAATAATAAAATTGAAATTGGCAACACCCAAAAGGAAAGTTGTTCTTTTTCACGCAAGTTTAAATAATGCTTGATCCCTGCACTACCGATAGTAATTCCAATTAATACGACCCATTGATATGCATTTCCAAACGTACTAGGAAAGTGATTGCTAATCATGATAAATAACACTGGGAGCGTAAAGTAGTTGTTTGTATAAGAGCGAATAAATGCTGCTTTTCCATCTTCTGGGTTGGGTGCTAAACCTTTTTTAGCAGCAGCAACCATTCTTTTTTGCCCTGGAATAATGATAAAAAACACATTGGCGGCCATAAGCGTACCGATGAATGCTCCGAAATGAATATAGGCAGCTCTTCCGCTAAAAACCTGTGCATAGAAATAGGCAAAAACAACTAGCAAAGCAGTAATTGATAAGGTGAAAAGGATTTTGTTTTTAGCTAGTTTTTTGCAAATAACATCATAGATCAACCAACCAATAACAAAAGACAAAACACTAATTAAAATTGCGATTGAAGGTTTAATGTCCAAAACCTCTGGATCTATCATATATGATTTTGCATTGAAATAATAAACAATAATCAACAAACAAAATCCTGAAAGCCAAGTAAAATAAGCTTCGTATTTAAACCAATGTAGGTTTTTTGGAATTTCTTTTGGGGCTACTTTGTACTTTTCAACATAATAAAAACCACCTCCATGAACCGCCCATAAATTCCCAGCTAATTCATCACGTACATTTTTTGTTCTGTTAAGTGAGTTTTCTAAAAAGACAAAGTAAAATGATGCTCCAATCCACGCAATACCAAAGGTAACGTGCAACCAACGAACAATCAGGTTTGACCATTCTAAAAAGTGACCTTCCCAAATGCTGCCTTTTAAAAATAGCTGATGCATAATAAATAGACCTAAAACACTAAGTATCAAAACTAATGTGTAGGCAGTATTTTGAAGAGATGCTACTTTTTTCTCTAAGTTTTCATCTGCTGTTTCTCTTCCTTTTTTCTTTAAATGATGTAAGGTATACGTTGTTTTTGCCACTGTAAACAGTAGTATAAACCAAGCTATTATAATTATTAGGATCATTTCTATTTGATAAGGGTTCCTAGAATTCGCAATCTGCTAATCCCACCATCAGGATAAATTTTTAATCTAATATGAGAAGCAGCTGAATGATTCTCAATTGTGTTTTGCTCAAAATGATGTTCTTTATCTGCTGATAATTTTTTATTTTTCAACAAGGGTTCCCACTGAGTATTCTCATTTATCACTGCTTTATTGTCAGAGGCTTTAAAATAATCAATGGCACAACTATCAGGATAATTCCCTTTAAAATGTTTTGTGTCAACAATTATTTTATTGAGATGTCCAAGATGTCCAAGACGAAGAATTACCCAATCTTCATTATTGGGAGTCCTATTTCTTTTTGTCTCCCAGCCATCACCCATATTTTTACCAGTAGATGGGGCAATCAAATTATCCATTGCACTAAAAAACATATCGTTGCATTCTAGGGCTTTTCCACAGTTATTTGCCAATGCCAAATCAATGGTTTGATTGGTGTCAATCTGACTCCAATCTTTAACAACTTCTCCATATACTCTAAGTCGTGCAACTCCTCCATCAGGATAGATATGTAAACGAACATGCGTATATACTTTGTCAGAATCAACTTCAAAAAAATGTTGACTTCCAGGATTTAAAGGAGATTTTATTAATATTTCATCCCAATCCAATTCATCAGCTTTACTCCAATCAATATCTTCGGAGGTATTTATGGCTTCTATAGAAGCAAAAGGAGGGTGGTTTCCTAAAAAATGATTGGTGTCAATATCAAAGCCTTTAATTTTTCCTTGAGCACCTAATTGTAGCACTGCCCAATCATGACCTGGAGTTCTTTTTCTTCGGGACTCCCAACCGTCCATCCATTTTCCATGATCGGTGTATTTGTCTTCAATAAAAATTCCACGTCCTTCTTTGATGAGATTCTCTTTTTCTGCAAAAAAATCATCTGTGGTGTATATTACTTTTCCACCCAATCTTTCTGAGGCTAAATCGATGTATTTTAGTAGTCTTTTTTCCAATATCTATGTCTTTAATAATAATTTTCCGGCATTCAATTCTATCAATTCACTATCTTTTACAACCTGAACGCCATTAACAAATGTATGAATTATTTTCCCTTTTAAAATTTCTCTATTATAGGGTGTTGCTTTGTGCTTATGCTCAATTATGCCTTCTGAAACTGTGAACTTTTCTTGCTCATTAAAAACACAGATATCAGCATCAAAACCTTTGCTAAGTTTTCCTTTTTGTTTTTCTAATCCTAAAAATTTTGCTGGATTTTCAGTTAACAATGGAAGTAATTTTTCCAAACTCATTCCTCTTTTTTCTCCTGCAGTCCAAAGTACAGATAAAGTAAATTGTAATCCAGAAATGCCTCCCCAAGCTTTAAAAAAATCACCGCTTTCAAGCTGTTTCCTTTCAGGAGGAGCGGGAGAATGATCAGACCCTAAAAAATTAAACCCATCATTTAATAAGTTTTCCCATAATAGGTTATTATTCTGTTTTTCTCGTATTGGAGGAGCACATTTGAAAATGGGAGCTGCATCAGGAATTTCTTCAGCATTGAAAAACAAATAATGCGGACACGTTTCAACTGTTAATTTAGCTGATTTCTTTTTTTGCTGATTAATAATTGCGATTCCTTCAGATGCAGATAAGTGTACAATATGTACTCTAATATCGAATTTTTGTTGGATGTCTATTGCAAGTTCTATGGCATTAGTTTCCCAATGTTGTGGTCTTGAATGTAAATATTCTCGATAACTTTTTGGATTATCAACTTTTGGCACTTTGTCATCTTCCAATTCACAATGCAATAATAACGGGAGGTCATATTTTTTTAAAATCGGAGCAATTTCTTCTAAATGTTCTTTGTGAATGTTTGGGAATTCATCAATACCAGAATGTGTTAAAAACCCTTTGATTCCAAAAACACCTGCTTTAATTAAGTCTTCAATAGCATTTGCATTTGTTGGAGTAATTCCTCCATAAAAACCACAATTTACATGCAATTTATTTTCTGCTGCTTGTTGTTTGATTATAAATGCATCTACATTTGTGGTAACAGGACTTGCATTAAGGGGCATTTCAATAAGAGACGTAACACCACCAATTGCAGCAGCTTTAGTTGCCGTGTCAAAGCCTTCCCAATCTTCTCTTCCGGGTTCGTTGATGTGAACATGTGCATCAATAATTCCTGGCATGACAATCAAATCAGTATAGTCCAAAAAAGAGAGTTCTTCCATCCTGTTTTTAAAAGGATAGATCTTAAAAATTTTTTGATTTTGAATATGAAGAGTTGCCTCAATAAATTGGTTGTTGATAAAACAGCGCTTGCTGTAAATTAAAAACTCTTTCATATTTATTTCACTTATAATACTACTTTTCATATAAACTCATTAACACTTTTTCAGGAGTAAAAGGTGCGTTAAACTGTAGCTTGTGATTTTTATTAAATGCTTTTACAGCATGTTGAATTGCAAAATAAGTTCCAATTCCATACATCAAAGGTGGTTCGCCAACAGCTTTTGACTTTTTGATTGCCATCGCGTTTCCTTCGGTCTCTAATGGTAATACAGTTACTTTTTTTGCTGCAGAAAAGATATCTGGCACTTTATAGGTAGACAATGCATTTGAGAGCAGTTTTCCATCCGAATTGTAGGCGATTTCTTCCATTGTCATCCAACCAATTCCTTGTGCTAATGCACCTTCAACTTGACCAATGTCAATTCCAAGATTCATGCTTTTTCCAAAATCATGTACAATATGTACCGCATCAATTTCGTAGGTTCCATGCAAACAATCTAATGTAACTGCTGTAATTGCGGTTCCGTATACGTGATAGGCAAAGGGATGCCCTTTCTCTTTTGTTTTATCAAAGTGAATTATTGGGGTTGCATAATGTGCATTTTCACTTAATGAAACTCTTTCTAACATGGCTTGTGCAATCACTGCTTCCCAAGTAAGTGTTGTTTTTTTAGCATCAACCAAAACAAGGCCCTGACTAAAAGAGATACTTTCTAGTTCTTCAGAAAGTAAGTTCCCAGCCACTTTCTGCAACCGTTTAATCAGATTTGTACACGCCATTTCTACTGCTTTTCCGTTGAGGTCTGCAGTTGAACTTGCGGCAGATGGAGAAGTATTAGCAACTCTGGTTGTATTGGTGGTTTCTAGTTTTAGCTTATCCGCAGAGATTCCTAAAATATCTTGCGCTACTTGTAGCATTTTGGTATTTACACTTTGCCCCATTTCTACCGCTCCAGTACTCACACCAACACTTCCATCTTGGTAAATATGAATCAAGGCTCTTGCATGATTCATTGGCGTATTGGTAAAAGAAATTCCGAAGGCAATAGGCATCACAGAAATTCCTTTTTTAGTTTGAAAATTTGTAGTATTGAAATCATTCGCTTCCTCTTGAAGCGTTTCTAAATTGAATTTTTTTGTTGCTGTTTGCCACGTTTTTAATGCTTGAACTTCAGTCGCAATTTGACCGTACGAAAACTCATCATTTTCTACCAATAAATTACATTCTTGAATTCTACTTTTATCGACTCCTATGGAATCCGCGGCAGCGGCAATAGCGCTTTCGATCACAAACATACCTTGTGGTCCACCAAAACCTCTAAAGGCGGTATTTGGTGGTAAGTTTGTTTTACAGCTATACACTGTTGACTGTACATTCGGAATGAAATAACTATTGGTTGCATGAAATAACGTACGTTCTGCAATGGCTGGAGATAAATCTGCAGCAGCACCAGAATTTTGTAAAAACTCCACTTCAAATGCCTGAATTTTTAAGTCTTTTGTCAATCCAATTTTAAAAGAGGAAGAATAAGGATGACGTTTTCCGGTCATTCTTAGATCATCGTGTCTGTTTAAAATATACTTTACCGGTCTGTTTAAATGTTGCACTGCAACGGCTGCCATAACGGCCCATGGTGTTGCTTGATCTTCTTTTCCTCCAAAGCCACCGCCCAAACGGGTTACATCTACTTCAATTTTATGCATTGGAATGCCTAAAACTTTGGCAGCGGTTTTTTGCACTTGCGTTGGTCCTTGTGTAGATGAGGTAATTTTTATATCTCCGTTTTCTTTAGGTTCTACATAACAACCTTGTGTTTCTAAATACAAGTGTTCTTGCCCGTTAGAAAAAGTTTCTCCCTCAAAAACATAGTCACAATCTTTAAAAGAATTTTTAGTGTTTCCTAAGTTAAAAGATCTTGGAGCATTGATAAAACTCCCTTTTTCTTTAGCATCTTTGGCGGAAGTAATTATAGGAAACTCTTCAATTTCTATCTCAATTAAAGCACGTGCTTTTTTTGCTATGGCTTCTGAGGTTGCTACTATAAATGCGATGGGTTGTCCCCAAAAATGAACTTCATCTTCTGCCCAAAGTGGCTCATCCGGAATAATACCTCCAATTTGATTTTCTCCCAATACATCTTTATAAGTAAATATTCTCACAACACCATCTAAGGCTGCTGCTTTACTATAATCTACCTGCACTATTCTTCCATGCGCTTTTGGTGCATCGAAACACAAACCAATAAGTGCATCTTGCCGTATCATTAGATCATCTACAAAAATAGATTCCCCACGCAAATGTGTATAACTGTCTATGTTTTTCATTTGGGTATCAAGTTTTTTAGTTGAAATTCTGTTGGAAATAGAGTGATAAAATGCGCGAAAAATAACTGTCTAGCCAATAATCTCTTATAGGCATCTGTACCTCTTACGTCACTAATCGGACTTATTTCTGATTGTAATACTTCTTCTGCAGCTTTTATTGTTGCGACCGTTAATTCTTTACCAACTAAAAAATCATTTGTATTTGTCAAATATTTAGGAACAGCGGCAACTCCACCTGCAGAGAAATGTGCATCGATAATTAAATTGTTTTGTAACGTAATTCTTCCTGCAGCATTTACACTGGCAATGTCTAAATGAGTTCGTTTGCTTACTTTTTCGAAGTTAAAATGGGTTTTACTTGATAAGATCGGAAATGAAATACTTTTGATGATTTCATTCGTTTTTAAATCATATTTTTTATAATCGAGGTGAAATTGTTGAAACGGAAGTGTTCGTTCTTTTCCGCTGTGATTTATAATTGTTAATGTAGCATTCAGCCCCAAAAAGAAAATAGACATGTCTCCAATTGGCGAAGCATTCACAAAGTTTCCACCGAAAGTTCCCATATTTCTAATCTGTTCTGATGAAACTAATTTTAAAAATTGATTTAATTTCGGGAATAGCGTTTGTAATTTTCTGTTTTCTGCCATTTGAGTAACGGTAGTATTCGCTCCAATTGTACATGTTTTTTCTTTAAAAGTAATACCATTTAAATCTCTATTGCTGCTCAATAAATGCATTTCTTCGGATGCCATTTTATCAGCATAACGGACAAATAAATCGGTTCCGTTGGCAACTTTTATTCCTTTAGTAAGCTGTTTTTGCGTCGGAATGGCTTTTAATTTGTTGGGAATTTCCTTAAAATAATTTGGAATAAAAGAATTCGAAATCAACCAATCTATTTGATGATTTTGATCTTTATGCGTTAGCTTATCTTCAATTTCAAAGCCTGCTTTTTCAATAGATTTATATCCAGTACACCTACAAATATTACCACTAATTGTATCATTACAGGTAGACGTATTATTTTGTTGTAGCGCAAACCCTGTCATAGAAACGACAAATCCGGGTGTGCAAAATCCGCATTGCGTTGCATAATTATCTGCCATTGCTTGTTGTGGAAAGGTTAATGATTTTGGAATGTTAATACCTTCTATTGATACAATGTGTTTTCCATGTGCATTTCCTAAAGGAGAAATACAGGAAGTAATCGATTGATATTGAAGTGTGTCGCCCTTAGTTAAAGTTCCAACTAAGACTGTACATGCACCACAATCTCCTTCTCTACAACCAATTTTGGTTCCTTTTAAATGCTGGTGTTCTCGAATAAAGTCAAGTAGTGTAATTCCAGTATTAACATTGGTGGTGATTGCCGTGTCGTTTAGTATAAATTGTGTCATATGCAAAGGTCAAGGTACAAAAATGTTTGAATCTAATGCGTTTTTTATAAAAGCATCTTCTTTTGTGGATTTTATAAAAAGCTTTTATCTTTGTTCTCAATAGCTTGATAAAAGGACACACATGGAAATTGTCGCTGAAAAGAAAGCCTTAAGAAGGGCAATGAAAACAAAACGAGATGCACTTCAGTTGGAGTACAAATTTAGGTATGATACCTGGATTTGTAATGCCTTAGG
>TARA_B110000046_G_scaffold160281_1_pt1 | contig 14178 bp, 11 predicted proteins | sample TARA_B110000046 | Tara Oceans TARA_B110000046 (sample SAMEA4397157) | marine metagenome | biome: Polar Biome; feature: [DCM] deep chlorophyll maximum layer (ENVO:01000326); material: water (ENVO:00002006), including particulate matter (ENVO:01000060) such as... | depth 40 m
GGTGGCTGTTGATGCGGTGAATAGTTCAAAGGCATTCATGCTGGGTAAGAGGCTCTATGGTAAAACGGTTGATGCCAACTTGCTGGCCGATGAATCGATCGAGTTGAAGTCTTTTTTAAGCTAACGCGACTGGCACGCGTTGGTTTGTGTCTGTAGATAGGGGTCAATATTTTGCATATTCGTCGATTTAAAGCCGGGTATTCCAGGCGCCACTTCTTAGAGCAGATGGGGCGAGGCATTCTAGCCACTGGCGTTCTGGCACCGCTGTGGCCAACCATTGCAGCGACGGGGAGCATTGAGAGTGCCTACCCTGAAGAGCTACTATCTATAAGTGCCTACACGGGTGGAAAAATTAGTGATGGCGATCTGATTGATGCCAATAATGTCGAGCGGGTAAAAGACCTGCTTGACCCCATTCAGTATAAGCAAATCGCAGAAATGGGCCGGGTACTGCGGGTGCGACCCACGACAACGGACATAATGAAGCTCAGTCCTTGGGAATATATTGAGGCAACTCTTAGGAACCAAGGCCAGGCAACATTTGCAGCGGACGGTAATGTATATACCAAACAGGGCAAGCCTTGGATCGGGGGCAATCCGTTCCCCAACCCTACCTCTGCAGTCGAGGTATTTGCCGGTAGCACCTTAAGTTGGGGCCGTCACGATGTATCATTTAATGCAGTCAAAGAATATGACCTGAATCCTGATGGCGTGCTTGCATACCAGTATCAATGCTGTTGGGTTGAGATGAGCCCAGTCGGTCGGGTCTCTCTTGCCCCAATGCCCTATTTGCCGGGGCATGAAGATAAATTGCGCTATCAGTCGGTATTTTTTGTCGCGCCCAGTGATGTTCGAGGCACTTCCTACCTAAATATTTGGCACTATGATCAGAACCGGTATCCTGATCTGTATGGTTATTTACCGGCTTTTAAGCGTGTTCGACGATTTCCCACCAATCAGCGTTTTGAACCATTGATACCAGGGTCTACGCTCTATCTTTCAGATGCCTGGGCCTCTGGTGATCCATTTTTGACATGGGGTAACTATCGAATTATTCATCGTGGACCTATGTTAGCTGCCGTGAGTGATAGCTGGAACGCCGATTCGGATAACTGGGAGCACAGCGTGCACGGTGGCGACAAGGGTCAGACATTTTGGGATACGGATGTTGAGCTGGTTCCTGAAGCCATTGTGGTTGAGGCAGAGCCAACCGGTTATCCAAGAGCGCCCATCAGTAAAAAGCGGGTTTGGTTTGATGCCAGAACTATGTTGCCTTTAAGTATGGTGAGTTTTGATCGCCGAGGCGATATCTATAGATCTTTCGACGGGGCCTTCTCTGTCTATGAAAAAGGCGATAAACGCGTGATGGATGGTAAGCACCCTTATTGGTCTTGGACGAGGGTACATGCCCATGATGTGCAAACTAACAGAGTGACACGGATGGAACAGGTAAAGGAAGTCGCCGGGGGTTATCGCACAGAGGTCAATAACCCCGAGGTTTATGACCGCTTCCTCACCCGGGCAGCCCTGAGGCGCCTGGGCAGTTAACGCAGTCTACAGCTGCGCAGCGGCAAATTTCAGCAGCTCTTGATGATATTTCTCTGATTCTTCAATCAATGGAACATGTCCTGAGTGTTCGAATTCCACGACCTGAGTATCGGTGTTGAATCGAGCTATCGCGCGTCCAACCTCTGGATCTGCTAGGCCGTCATGTTTACCGACAAAGCTAATCATTGGAATATTCAGCGCTGACAGCTGAGCGCGTTGATCGAGCGGGCCTAACTCAGCCAGTGTATTGGCTGTCATCGGTGAGGCTGTCATGAAAATGCTCCATGTCCAATCAATCACGGTTTCCCCAACCTCGGCAGCGTAAATACCTTGGGCCAAACCCTTTAAGAAGTTAGGGCGATCAGCTTGCAGGCCTGCCAAGGTACCGCTGAGTAATTCTTCAGTTCCGCCATGGGGGAAATCGTCTTTTTGTAAATAAACCGGTGCGGCTGGACAGGTAAATGCGATGCTGCAGCAGGTTTCCTGTAGCAATGTTGCTGCTTGAATGGCGACTGCGGCGCCGATTGACCAACCATTGAGCATGACCTTCTTAAGGCCAAGTTCTGCCACCAGTGCAGCGACATCACTGGCGATGGCATTAATACTCATATCAACAAAATCTTTATCGGAGAGACCGCAGCCTCGGTGATCAAGGGTGATAACCCTATAACCAGCATTGACGAGGTGCGGTAATGTGCCATCCCAGGCTCTGAGGTTCATGCCCCAGGCATGGATAAGAATAATGGCTGCTGGTCCATCGCCGTTATCTTCGTAATAAATATGGTTGTCGTTTTCTCTTTTGAGGTAAGCCAATTTAATCGCTCCCGGCCGTTAAGCCTGTAATGATCATTATTAGGGAGGCCATCAATCTGAAGGCACTACCAAACCTACAATAATGCGCTCTTTTGAATGAAAACCTAGCACTCAAAATACTGATATATGTATAATATGTCAAATACATATTATGTTAAAGTGACGCTAAAATACTTAAAAATAGCCGTCGTTATCACAGGAAATCGCTATGTTTGACAAGCAAGTAGTTAATATTGGGATGGGGCAGACCATTTTAAAAAGTGCCGAACTTAGTCCATATAACTCGGCACTTAGATTCGAGGGTAAGGTGTATACGTTTGCGGAACTCTCTAATCGAATACGTAAAATATCGGCAGCACTCATAGAGTTGGGCGTTTGTCGTGGCGATCGGGTCGGTTATATGGGTTTGAATCACCCCTGCTTTCTCGAGACTGTCTATGCCTGTAGCTGTATCGGCGCCATTTTTGTACCGCTTAATTTCCGTTTAACGCCAGCGGAGGCCCAGTTTATTATTGACGATGCTGAGATTAAGGTTATGTTTGCTGACGATGTCTGTACGGCCATTATTGGCGAGAAAAAAACGGATTTATCGTGTCAGCGTTATATTTCGATAGAAAGCCATTGCTCGGGTTGGGAGTTGCTTGATGATCTACTGGACTATGCAGCGCCAATTAGCACAGTTGCGTTGATAGACGCTGATGATGTTGCACTGATTATGTATACGTCGGGAACAACAGGGTTACCTAAAGGCGCCATGCTTACTCACGGAAACATCTTTTGGAATACCATGAATGTGTCTCTTCTTGAGGAGACTATGGTTGGGGCGAGCCTCACCTGTGCACCGTTATTTCATATTGGTGGCCTCAATGTCACCACGCATATTTCTCTGGTTCGAGGGGTTGAGGTGGTCTTACACCGCAGCTTTGATGCTGGCGATGTATTGCGGGATATTGAGCAGTATAAGGTTTCCACCATGTTTGGTGCGCCTACCATGTTCACCATGATGTCCCAGCATCAAGCCTTTAAAAGTACAGACTTCAGTTCAGTTATCTCTTTTAATGTTGGCTCAGCGCCAGTCCCACTCGCGCTTATTAATATCTATGCCGATCGTGGTGTCACGTTCTGCCAGGGTTATGGCCTGACTGAGACTTCCCCTTATGTGACAGTATTGGGGAGCAAATTTGCGACTAGTAAAATTGGCTCTGCTGGCCAGAATTTACTGTTTACATCCGTCCGAATTGTCGATGCAAATGATCAGTCGCTGGCGACCGGTGAGCGTGGAGAGATCTGCGTTAAGGGGCCCAATGTTATGGCCGGCTACTGGAATCGCCCGGAGGCTACTGCCGAAGCAATAGACCAAAATGGCTGGTTTCACACTGGGGATGTTGGCTATTTTGATGAAGATAATTTCCTGTTTATCTGTGATCGAATCAAAGATATGGTTATTTCCGGTGGCGAAAATATATATCCGGCTGAAGTCGAAAGCGTCCTGTTTGAACATAGTTCCATTGCCGAGGTTGCGGTTATTGGCGTGCCTGATGACAAGTGGGGTGAGTTACTGGTTGCCGTAGTCGTCTTACACCCCTCCACGACTCTGATACTAGAGGATTTACACCGTTTTGTGGGCAAGAAATTGGCGCGATATAAGCTCCCTCGAAAATTGCATATCCTTGATGGATTGCCCCGTAATCCCGCCGGTAAGGTGCAAAAATTTATTCTTAAAGAGCAGTTGAATAAGCTTAACTGATACCCTTTAACTATAAAATTTACCCGCCAATTGACCTTTACATCGGTTACTATCGTCTGGCATTAAATACCGGAGAGTGAAAGATGACCGCTGACATCCAAACCCATTATCGTGCCTGCAATTTATGTGAAGCCATCTGTGGCCTTGAGATAAAAACTCAGGGAAAGAAGGTGCTGTCCATCAAGGGCGATAAAGCTGACCCCCTTAGTCGCGGTTATATCTGTCCCAAGGGCACCGCGATGGAGGACATTTATACTGACCCTGACCGTCTGCGCTACCCCGTCAAGCGTGAGGGTGATCAATGGGTACAAATTAGCTGGGATGAAGCCTTTAAAACGGTGGCTGAAAAACTCGTGGATGTGCAGCAGCGCTTTGGTTCTGATGCGGTGGCGGTCTATGCGGGCAACCCCAATGTGCACAATTATGGCAGCATGACCCACGGCGGTATTTTTCGCAAAACACTGGGGTCAAAGAGCAACTTCTCGGCCACGTCTTTAGACCAATTACCCCTGCAACTGGCCTGTTACAGCATGTATGGCCATCAGTCGCTAATACCTATTCCCGATATAGATCACACCCAATATATGCTAATTATTGGCGGTAACCCGATGGCCTCCAATGGCAGTTTGATGACCGTGCCTGATGTGCCTAAGCGTTTAAAGGCTATTCAGCAGCGTGGAGGGCGCTTTGTGGTTATTGATCCTCGGCGCACTGAAACCGCTGAGATTGCTGATCAGCACCTATTTATTCGTCCTGGTACTGATGCCTTTTTATTGATGGCCATGATCCAGACGTTGTTTGCTGAAAATCTAGTCAATACCGGGCATCTAACTGACTTGTTAGACGGTCTAAATGAGGTCCAATCTGCCTGCCTGCCATTTACACCAGAGTTAGCAGAGCACCACACAGGTGTGGCTGCAGAGCAAATTCGTCAGCTAGCCAGAGATATGGCTACTATTGAGGGAGCGGTTTGTTATGGCCGTATGGGAGTCTCTGTGCAGGTCTATGGCGCGCTTTGTCAGCGGGCTATCCAGATCATCAATATACTGACTAACGCCTTAGATGTGCGCGGTGGGGCGCTTGCCGCCTCGCCTGCATTTGGTTATGTCAAACCGGGTGAATCAGGGTCAGGGCACTTCAATGCATGGCGCAGTCGAGTCAGTGGGTTACCTGAATTTGCCGGCGAACTACCCAGTGCCGCGTTGGCCGAAGAGATATTAACGGAAGGTGAGGGCCAGTATCGCGCTGTGGTGACTATAGCCGGTAATCCGGTGCTATCTGCACCCAATGGCAAACAGATGGATGCGGCGTTGTCTGGTCTGGACTTTATGGTGGCGATAGATTTTTATATCAATGAAACAACTCGGCACGCCGACGTTATTTTGCCGCCTACCAGTGCCCTAGAGCACGATCACTATGACTTAGCCTTTCTTCGCTTAGCGGTGCACAACACGGCGCGCTTTAATGAGGCGGTCTTTGAGCCTCCCCAGGGGACTTTGCATGACTGGGAAATCTTTAATGGCCTGTCTGCGGCTTTAGCTCAGCGTAAAGGGGTAGAGGTAAAGCCGTTGCCGTCGCCCGACAAATTGATAGACCTAGGTGTGCAACGGGGGCCCTACAGCGCCGCCGCCGGGCATCAGTTGGCGCTTACGTTGGATAAAATAAAGCAGCAGCCACATGGTATTGATCTAGGGCCTTTGAAGCCGAGTCTGATTAATAGGCTATGCACAGATTCGGGCATGATTAAGTTGACTGATAACTATTTTTTGCAGGATATTGCTAGATTGGCCGCGACAGAGTCAAAGGCAGATGCCGATCAGCTACTAATGATTGGTCGTCGCCATATTCGCAGCAACAACTCCTGGATGCATAACGCTCACCGACTGGTCAAAGGCAAGCCACGCTGGCAGCTATTGATGCACCCGGATGATCTGAGTGCTCGCCAAATTGAGCATGGCAGCCAGGTGAGAATTCAATCTAGAGTGGGGGAGGTTGTGACCGAGGTGCTGGCCAGTGATGAGGTCATGCCTGGCGTTGTCAGCCTGCCCCATGGTTGGGGACATCAACGCCAAGGGGTTAAATTAACCATTGCTGCTGAGCAGGGCGGTGTTAGTTGCAATGATATAACCGATCATAAACTGATTGATCAACTAAGCGGTAATGCAGCGTTAAATGGTGTTCCGGTAAAGGTTTTTGCGGCCTAGTTTCTAAGATTTGGGTACAAAACCCGCAGGCATAAAAAAACCGGCGTGAGCCGGTTTTTTTTATCACTGATGCTTACTTTACCAGTGCTTTAACTTGCGTATTCAAGCGGCTCTTATGACGAGCTGCTTTATTTTTATGCAAAATTCCCTTATCGGCCATGCGGTCAAGCACCGGCACAGACGCGGTATAGGCTTCCTGGGCCGCAGCATGGTCACCCGAGGCGATTGCTGCGTCAACTTTCTTGATATATGTGCGGACCATTGAGCGCAGGCTGGCATTATGCTGGCGGCGTTTCTCGTTCTGGCGTGCGCGTTTTTTAGCTTGTACTGAATTTGCCACCTAAATATTCCTCTCTAAAATGGGTCACACTGAAGGCGCGAAAATATACAGGGTTTAGTTATGACATTCAACCCAAATCTAAGGGTAAATTCATTGGTCTCTACGATAGTTGCGACAGATATAGATATTCACTTGGCCGTGGGGATGCAGGTGGGTAAACTGGATCACTTAATGGTCGGGTAAAGGTTAAGTTTTGTCTCAGGATCCAACGCAGCAAGAGCCTAAATCAAAAGACAGCGGTCTTTTGCGTTCGAGCGGTGTAGTGAGCTTTTTTACTATGCTGTCCCGTGTTGTGGGGCTCGCTAGAGATGTTGTTTTTGCACGAGTTATTGGTGCTGATGCCTTTGCCGATGTCTTCTTTGTCGCCTTTAAAATCCCTAATTTTTTCCGCCGCCTATTTGCCGAGGGCGCCTTCGCTCAGGCATTTGTGCCTATTTTAGGCGAATATCGAGAAAAAGGCAGCCAGGCAGCCGTAAAAGAGCTGGTTAATCGCGTCACTGGAACGTTGGGTATTACGCTACTGGGACTAACGTTGGTTATTGTGGTGGCTTCACCTGTGATGGCTGCGATATTTGCCCCCAAGTGGTTTTTTGATGAGCCGGACAAGTTTGCGGCCACGGCTGATATGCTGCGTATTACATTCCCTTATTTGCTGTTTATTTCGATGACAGGTTTAGCGGGTGGAATCCTCAACAGCTATGACCGCTTTGCGGTGCCGGCTTTTACACCATTACTGCTCAATGTCACCTTGATTACCGCGGCGCTAGTAGCTGCGCCACTGTTTGATCAGCCGGCCTTTGCGCTAGCCTGGGGAGTGTTTGTGGCTGGTGTTGTACAGCTAATGTTTCAGCTACCATTTTTGCAGCGCATTCACATGCTGCCAAAGCCCAAAGTAGACTGGCACGATTCAGGCGTACGCAAAATTCTTGCACTGATGGGCCCGGCTATTTTTGGTGTATCGGTCAGTCAGATTAATCTGCTGCTGGACACCATACTGGCCACTTTTTTGCCCACCGGCAGTGTGTCATGGTTATATTACTCTGACCGGCTAGCAGAATTGCCTCTAGGGGTATTCGCCGTGGCTATAGCGACGGTCATACTGCCCAATCTCTCGCGTCATCATGCGGCGGACTCTCAACAGGCATATTCCGAGACTCTGGATTGGGCATTAAAAATGGTGCTGATTATTGCGGTGCCCGCGGCGGTCGCACTAACCTTACTGGCAGAGCCTATACTGGTCACCCTATTTTACTATGGCGATGTAATGACGGCCCGTGATATGTCTATGGCGACTCTAAGTCTGCGCGCCTATGCCATGGGTTTGGTGGCATTTATGCTAATCAAAGTACTGGCGCCGGGATTTTTTGCGCGCCAGGATATGCGCACGCCAGTGCGTATTGGTGTGGTTGCTATGGTATCTAATATGGTGCTCAACCTGCTGTTTGTGGTGCCACTGCATTATTATTGGCAGATTGGGCATGTGGGTCTGGCCGCGGCAACGTCAGTGTCGGCCTTTCTCAATGCTGGGCTGCTATTTATCTACCTGCGCAAGAAGGGCATCTATGTACCGTCTGGGCACTGGCTGAAATTTTCTGGCCAGCTGTGTGGTTCTGTCGCCCTGATGATGGTGGTACTTTTGGGAGTTGCCGATTGGCTCGAGGTGCTCAACCAAGCAGTCTGGCAGCAACTGCCATGGTGGCAGCGCAGCGGCAATATTGTTGGGCTCTGTGCGGCGGGATTTGTGGCCTATGCAGGTTGCTTAATGGCCTCCGGTTTTGGTATTGCTGATGTGCGCGGACCAGCCAAAGCTACAGCAACCGTCGATGCGGGGTAACCGGGTACAATCAGCAAGCTATTGGGCCTGTTAATCACCTTCAAAGCCAACCTATCAATCTGGCGCTATCCCTTACCTTTCGGCGCGTTGCTAGGTATACTCGACGTCTTATTTAGAGAGTGATGATGTTGGCTGCAGAACAGGGCAAAGTGACCTTTATTCGTGGATTGCACAACCTGCAACCCCACAATCAGCGATCGGTAGTAACTATTGGTTCTTTCGATGGCGTCCATCTTGGTCACCAGGCTATTTTACAGCAAGTGAAAACAACCGCAGCAAGGTTGGGGTTACCCGCAGTAGTCATGACGTTTGAGCCACAACCGCAGGAGTATTTCTCCGGTGAAAAGGCGCCGGCGCGACTGATGCGGCTGCGGGAAAAAATAGATGCGCTGCTCGAGTTTGGTATAGATCATATTGTGTGTTTGCAGTTTAATCGCGTGTTACGCAATTTGAGTGCCAGTGAGTTTATTGACCAGGTATTGGTAGATGGGCTGGCTATTAGGCATTTAATTGTTGGTGATGATTTTCGTTTTGGTTGTGACCGCAGCGGTGATTTTAAAATGCTGGCAGAGTTTGGTATACGCTGCGATTTCGAGGTGCAGGATACTAAAACTTTAGAAATTGATAATAAGCGTGTGAGTAGCACACGCGTGAGAGATATTTTACAGCAGGCGGACTTTGGCCGAGCCAGGCAGTTACTGGGGCGGCCTTTTTCAATTAAGGGGCGTGTGGTCTATGGGCAACAGTTGGGTCGCACGCTGGGCTTTCCCACTGCCAATGTGCAACTCAACCGCTACAGTGCCCCATTAACGGGCGTCTACGCAGTGCTGGTTAATATTAATGGTGTTCGCTACCAGGGGGCGGCCAATGTGGGTATAAGACCGACGGTGGGCGATTTGGTAAAACCGATATTAGAAGTGCACCTGCTTGATTTTACCGGCGATCTCTACGGCCAGCGAATTGACGTGGAGTTTATGCACAAGATTCGCAACGAGGCAAAATTTACGACGCTGGATAAATTAGTACAGAATATTAAGCAGGATGTTAAACAGATTCGAGCCTGGTTCGCAGGCACTAAAAGCACCAAAAGTATTGATAATTAGGGTTAAGTTAAAATTAATATGACTGACAACACGACAGATTATAAGGCGACATTAAACCTGCCCAAAACTGATTTTCCGATGCGTGCCAACTTGGCCCAAAGGGAGCCAGGTATCCTTAAAGAATGGCATGACACAGATCTGTATCAGCAGATAAGAACGGCGCGGGCAGGCTGTGAAAAATATATTCTGCACGATGGCCCTCCCTACGCCAATGGTGACATTCATTTGGGGCATGCGGTCAATAAAACATTGAAGGATATCGTCGTTAAGTCGCGTACTTTAAGCGGTTTTGATGCGCCTTATGTTCCTGGCTGGGACTGCCATGGGTTGCCTATTGAGCACAATGTTGAAAAGAAGATTGGCAAGGCCGGCGTCAAGGTCGATTACTCAACCTTTCGTCAAAAGTGCCGCGACTATGCGATGAAGCAGGTCGAAGGGCAACGCAAAGATTTTATTCGTATTGGCGTATTTGGCGACTGGGATCGTCCCTACCTAACCATGAACTTTGGCGTTGAGGCAGATATCATTCGCGCCCTTGGGAAAATTGCCGAAAATGGCCATCTGGTCAAGGGTTATAAACCAGTTTACTGGAGTGTTGTGGGAGGGTCTGCGCTGGCGGAAGCCGAGGTGGAGTACCAGGATAAAACCTCATTCTCCATTGATGTTGCCTACCCAGTCAACGACCCAACTCAGTTAGACAAGGTGGCTTGCGCCTTTGGCGGTCTGCCCGGTGAAGGATCGGTAAATATATTAATCTGGACCACAACGCCTTGGACGATTCCCAGCAGTCAGGCCATTTCTATGGGCGCCGACCTAGAGTATAGCTTGCTCCAATGTGCGACTGATGCGGGTACCATTCGTTTAATCTGTTCTCAGGCGTTACTCGGCTCAGTCATGGACCGTCTCGAAATTACAGACTATCAGGTGCTGGCTAGCTGTCAGGGCGAAGCTTTAGAGGGGCTGGTTGCAGCGCATCCATTTTACCAACGCAATATACCTGTGCTACTGGGCGATCATGTGACCATTGACGCCGGCACCGGCTGCGTCCACACAGCGCCAGATCATGGTATGGAAGATTTTACCGTGGCCAAGCAATACGGCATAGGCACCCTTAACTATGTAATGGATAACGGTTTGTTCCGTGACGATGTTCAGCTGTTTGCGGGCGAGCATGTGTATAAGGTCGAAGAGCACATTATTGACGTGTTGCGTGAAAATAACCGGCTTATGGCCTGCGGTAAAATTACCCACAGTTATGCCCATTGCTGGCGTACCAAAACCCCTCTGATCTACAGGGCTACACCGCAGTGGTTTATCTCGATGGATAAAAATGGTCTGTTGGATAAAGCCAAAGCTGCGATTAAAAATGTTGCCTGGCACCCCGAATGGGGTGAGGCACGCATCGAAGGTATGTTAGAGGGGAGTCCAGACTGGTGTGTGTCTCGTCAGCGTACCTGGGGCGTGCCCATAGCGCTATTTGTGCACCGCCAGACCGGTGAGATTCACCCAGATACGCCGGCACTGATTGAGAAAATCGCGCTGCTGGTTGAAGATAGCGGCATTGATGCTTGGTATGAGGCCGATGCAGCTGAGTTGCTGGGCGCCGATGCCGATGATTATCAAAAGGTCACAGATACCTTAGATGTGTGGTTTGATTCGGGGGTGACCCATGCGTCCGTTGTGGGCGCCCGAGAAGAGTTGCAGTATCCGGCAGACCTTTATCTAGAAGGTTCCGATCAGCATCGCGGTTGGTTTCAGTCTTCGCTAAAAACTGCCATCGCCATTAACGGTACCGCGCCTTATAAAGCGGTGTTGACCCATGGGTTCACCGTTGATGAGAATGGCCGTAAGATGTCCAAGTCGATCGGCAATGTGATCCCGCCGCAGAAGGTCATCAATGAGTTGGGCGCGGATGTATTGCGTCTGTGGGTTGCCTCTGCTGACTTTAGTGCAGAGATGACCGTTTCTGATGAGATCCTTAAGCGCGCCGGTGAGTCCTATCGCCGAATTCGTAATACTGCCCGTTACTTTCTGTCCAATATTGATGGCTTCGATCCTGCGCAACATGCGGTTGAGCATGGGCATTTATTGGCTTTAGATCGCTGGGCTATAGACTGTGCGGCACAGCTGCAAGACGAAATTATTGATGACTATAATAATTTCCGTTTTCATCAAATATATCAAAAACTGCATAATTTCTGTGTGCGCGATATGGGTGGTTTTTATCTGGATATTATTAAAGATAGAATTTATACCTGTGCTGAAGACAGTTTGCCACGCCGCTCTGCCCAGACCGCATTGCATCATATTGCGGAGGCCTTTGTGCGTTGGATTGCACCGATTTTGAGCTTTACTGCCCATGAGATATGGGGCTCTATGCCTGGTGATCGGAGCGATTCAGTGTTTGTTGCGCACTGGTATCCATTGCAGCGACTCAGTACTGATGAGACGATTAGCCAACAGGACTGGGCTTCGATTTTGCAGGCCAAAGAGGCGATTAACAAAGTTATTGAACAGCAGCGTAGTCAAGGATTGGTCAAAGGATCTTTGGGGGCTGATATAGAGTTATTTGCCGATCAGAATCTGTATGACAGTCTAGCGAAGTTAGGCGATGAACTGCGCTTTGTAACCATCACCTCTAAAGCTTTACTGCGGCCGTTGGCTGACTCCGGTGAAATCCAAGACTCTATGTTGGAAGGACTCAAGGTTGCGGTAAAACAATCTGATGCCACAAAATGTGTTCGCTGTTGGCACTTCATCGACGACGTCGGCAGTAACTCTGAGCATCCGGATGTCTGCGGGCGGTGTATCGATAATATTAACGGACACAGTGAGACTCGCGCCCATGCCTAGAGTTTTGTGCTGGTATGGTATAGCGCTAGCTGTTTTGGCTGCTGATCAGCTGACTAAGACGTGGATTGTGGGTGCCTATAGTTACGGCGATTCAACGTTGGTCACCCCCTTTTTTAACCTAGTGCGGGCTCACAACTATGGTGCGGCATTTAGTTTTTTAAGTGATGCCGGTGGTTGGCAGCGTTATGGTCTTAGTGTTTTAGCAATGGTAATCAGCGTGGTTATTGCTGTGTGGCTATTTCGGCAACCTGCGCAGCGTTGGTTCGAGAGCCTTGCTCTGGCACTTATTTTAGGTGGTGCACTGGGTAATTTATATGATCGTGTGACATTGGGTTATGTAGTCGATTTTTTAGACTTTCATTGGTCTGGCCATCACTTTCCCGCCTTTAATGTTGCCGATAGTGGTATTTCAGTGGGTGCCGCGCTATTAATTTTCGATGCATTTATCAACAGGGAAGATGAGAACTAAAGTTATGTCATTACGTATAGATAGCGGTACCACAGTCACATTGCATTTTTCTCTCGCCCTTGAAAACGGCCATATTGTTGACTCCAACTTTGAGACTGTACCGGCTACGTTTACTGTCGGTGATGGCAACCTTCTCGCTGGCTTTGAAAAATCACTGATGGGCCTAGTTGATGGTGACGAGCGTGAGTTTTCGATTCAGCCAGAAAACGCCTTTGGTCAACATAATCCGCAAAATGTGCAGGCTGTTGAACGTAATAATTTTGAAGATGAGAAGTTGGAACTGGGAACAATGTTCTCGTTTCAAAACGGTGACGGAGAATTGCCCGGCGTAGTTGTTGAGGTTCAAGACAACGAGGTAATGGTAGATTTCAACCACCCACTGGCTGGCCAGAGCATAGTGTTTAAAGTGAAGATTATCAGCGTTATCCCACAGAGCGTGCACTGATGGATATCAAGCTGGCTAACCCGCGAGGTTTTTGTGCCGGTGTAGACCGTGCCATCGATATCGTCGATCGCGCACTTGACGTATTTGGCGCGCCTGTCTATGTGCGTCATGAAGTGGTACACAATAAATTTGTGGTTGATGATCTGCGCGCCCGTGGCGCTATCTTCATTGATGAATTGGATGAAGTTCCGGACGATGTTATTGTTATTTTTAGTGCCCATGGCGTGTCTCAGGCGGTGCAAAACGAAGCAGCACGTCGTGAATTAAAAGTGTTTGATGCAACCTGTCCGTTAGTGACCAAGGTCCATTTGGAAGTCACCAAATACAGTGGCGATGGTATGGATTGCGTCTTAATTGGCCATGCCGGTCACCCGGAAGTTGAGGGCACCATGGGCCAATATGAAAGTGGTAAACTGGGTGGTGCTATTTATCTGGTTGAGAACGAAAAAGACGCGACGGCGCTGGAGGTCAATGATCCCTCTAAGCTTGCCTATGTGACTCAAACTACCTTATCGATGGATGACACTGCACTGGTTATCGATGCCTTACGACAAAAATTTCCGCTTATTCAGGGGCCGCGCAAAGATGATATTTGCTACGCTACCCAGAATCGTCAAGACGCAGTAAAGCAATTGGCAATAGAGACAGACCTGGTGTTAGTTGTGGGTTCAGTGGCTAGCTCAAACTCTAACCGTCTGCGCGAACTTGCCGAGCGCTGCGGATGTCGCGCCTATTTAATTGATGGTCCCGAGGATATAGATACCGACTGGTTGCAGCACACTGAGGCGATTGGCGTGACTGCAGGTGCGTCTGCACCTGAAA
>TARA_B110000046_G_scaffold143904_1_pt1 | contig 14135 bp, 10 predicted proteins | sample TARA_B110000046 | Tara Oceans TARA_B110000046 (sample SAMEA4397157) | marine metagenome | biome: Polar Biome; feature: [DCM] deep chlorophyll maximum layer (ENVO:01000326); material: water (ENVO:00002006), including particulate matter (ENVO:01000060) such as... | depth 40 m
CAGAATCTGCAGATCAATCATCACCACATTAATAAGTAAAAATTAAATGGTTGACAACAACGCTAAATACAGTATAATAAAATAGGAATCGAGTACTCAATGAGTTGGAAAAAACATTTTACTGCCTACAACGGACAAAGTACTGCTGGTGCAAAGCCTAGCAGTTCTAGTCGTTTTCAGAGTTGGTTACCTGAAGTATATAGTGGACAACCTAATAGAGTCGAGCGTTATGTTCAATATGACCAAATGGACATGGACAGTGAGATTAATGCAGCACTAGATATTATCAGTGAATTTAGTACGCAAACAGATGAACACAGCGGCGTTCCTTTCAAAATAAATTATAAAGAAACTGCTACTGAAAGCGAAGTTAAAATCTTAGAGCAAACACTACGACAATGGTGTAGTTTGCAAGATTGGGATAGACGGATTTTTCGTATGTTCCGTAACAGTGTAAAGTACGGAGATCAATTTTTTATCAGAGATCCAGAAACATGGGAATTATATTATGTAAATCCAGTTGATGTTACTAAAGCAGTTGTCAATGAAGCTAAAGGTAAAAAGCCTGAACAGTACATTATTAAAAACATCGATCTAAACATGCAAGAAAAAACTGTTAGCAAGCCTGTGCAACATGCACAAACATACGGCACAGTTAACAGTATGCAAAGAGGTCAGACACTAGATAGAGGTGCTTATGGACAGCAAGCTGGTAGTTACGGTAATCAAAGTGTAGGAAATATTCAAGAGTATACTGTAGATGCAACACATGTTGTGCATCTAGGTATGACAGAAGGAATGGACAACAACTGGCCCTTTGGTAGCAGTATACTTGATCCTATCTTTAAAACATACAAGCAAAAAGAATTGCTTGAAGATTCAATTATTATATACAGAGTACAACGTGCTCCAGAACGTAGAGTATTTTATGTTGATGTAGGCAATATGCCTCCCAACAAAGCTATGGGTTTTGTTGAGCGTGTTAAAAACGAAATTCATCAGAAACGCATTCCTAACAAAACAGGCGGTGGTACAACCATTATGGATGCGGCTTACAATCCACTAAGCATTATGGAAGACTACTTCTTTGCACAAACTGCTGAAGGCAGAGGTAGTAAAGTTGAAGTCCTTCCGGGTGGAGACAATTTAGGTCAAATTGATGACCTACGTTATTTTACAAACAAGATGTTAAGAGCATTGCGTGTACCTAGCAGTTACCTGCCAACTGGTCCAGATGATGGAACAGCTAGTTATGTAGATGGTAGAGTGGGTACAGCATTTATACAAGAATATAGATTTAACCAATACTGTATGAGACTACAAAACAGTATTGCTCCTGCACTAGACAAAGAATTTAAACTGTTTATGAAAAACAGAGGCATTAATATTGATGCTAGTTTGTTTGATTTAGAATTTGTAGAACCACAGAGCTTTAGTCAGTACAAAGAAATTGAAGTACATGCGGCTAGAGCAAGTGTGTTTAGTGGCCTCGAAGGTGTTCCGTATATGAGCAGACGCTTTATGATGGAAAAATACCTAGGACTTACTGAAGACGAAATACTTAAAAACGAACGTATGTGGGAAGAAGAAAATAAAACTTCAGTAGCACCTGACAGTGATTCAGTGCCAGGACTAGGTAATATTGGCGTCAGAGGGTTTGATGTACCAGACGGCGGAGCAGATATGGACATTCCGGATACTGATGATGGTGATGGAACAGAAGAAGGTGCTAGCCCAATTAGTGGTGCAGAAGCAGCACCTGCAGGAGATGAAAATGCGTAGTACAGACATTTTAAACGAATATTATGACGCTGAAAATGACAATTTAAACAACAGAAAGATAGACGATGTTCGCAAGTCTAGACTTACTTTAAAGCATATAAATCGTCTTAGAAAGCAACGTGAAGTGCATAATATTGAACACGCAACCCGTGTTGAAAGAGTTAAAAAGATATACGCTAGACCTCCTAGCCAATAAACTTTTCAAAGAATTTATACTTATCTCAGAGAGATATTCATAAAATACCCATTTTTTAGGGTATTATCAAGGCGAAACGTCTTGGTAGTGTAAATATAGATGTAAACCATCTTGGTAAGCCTGTAATTTTTTAAGGAGAATGATATGAGCGTACATAAGGAATCTTTAGTAAAGGTCCTCGAATATATCGTTAATGATGAGCAAGATAAAGCTGCCGATCTACTTCACAATGTGTTTGTAGAAAAAGCAAAAAATCACTGGTCATCTCTACAAGAAAATGATGAGATTGTAGAAGACGATATTGCAGAAGACGATTTAGATGAGACAATCGATCTCGACGAAGCTGATGATGATGACAACGAGGAAGAAGTAGAAGAGGCAATTAATGCTTCGGATGCTGAAGAAGATTTCCTTAGCGACATTGAAACTGCTGAAGACGAAATCAATCAAGAAGAAATCATGGATGATGAGGACATGGATGGCGATGAAGCCGAAATGGAATTGGCCATGGACGTAGACCCAGAAGCAGACGAAGGTGAAGAGCCTGCAGACGCTGAAGAGGCTATGGATAATGTAGAAGATGCTATTGCTGAATTAAGAGCTGCATTTTCAGACATGATGGGCGACGAAGAAGAGTCAGGTGAAGCTCCAGAAATGGATATGGAACCAGACATGGAAGAGTCAGTAGAACCATTCGAAGAAGGCGCAAAAATGAGTGCAGTCAGTGTATCACATAGTGATAGCAGTGACAAAGGAAGTCCAGTAGCTAAAGGTGCAGGTAATGCACACGCTAAACCACATGCAACTGATACATCAGAAGGTCCTAAAGCTAGTGCCCCTGCTGTAAAAAGTATGAACGTAACTGGTCCTCAGGAAGCTGGTTCGCCAAAAGCGGCAGCAGCCCCAAAGCGTGAAGCAACAAAAAGCGACAGTCCTATTAGAGGAATGAAGTAATATGAGTATTTCGCTAAAAGAACATTTATCATTTAATCAAGCAAATATTGTTACCGAAACAGTTGAAGAAAGTAATGGTAAGAGCTTGTATATGAAAGGTATTTTTATTGAAGGCGATGTACGCAATCAAAACAACCGTATCTACACAAAAGAAGAAATTCATTCAGCTGTTAAAGCTATCAATGAAAAAATTGAAGGTGGATATAGTGTATTAGGCGAAGCTGATCACCCAGATGACCTCAATATCAATCTTGATCGTGTATCACACATGATCACTATGATGGATACTGACGGTGCTAACGGTATCGGTAAGCTAAAACTACTGCCTACTCCAATGGGAAACATTTGTAAAACCCTTATTGAGAGTGGGTGTCACTTAGGCGTGTCAAGCCGAGGCAGTGGCAATGTTGACGATAAAGGCATAGTTAAAGATTTTGAAATCATTACAGTTGATATCGTCGCAAATCCAAGTGCACCAAGTGCTTATCCCGATCCAATTTATGAAAGAGTAATGAATCATAAACGGGGTAATGTATTAATGGATGTCGCTGAAGCAACTAGACACGACAAAGGCGCACAACGTTATCTCCAGGAAGAGGTAACAAATTTTATTAAAAACCTGAGATATAGGAGAGATTAATATGGCTCATGCAATGGATGAACTATTAAACTCAAATACGCTCTCCGAAGAGGTTAGATCTTCACTATCTGAAGCTTGGGAAACCCAACTAACAGAAGCTCGTGAGAATATCACAGCTGAACTTAGAGAAGAATTTGCAACTCGTTATGAAAATGACAAGTCGCAGATTGTTGAAGCAGCAGATAAAATGTTAACTGATGTTATCGGAAAAGAACTCGAAGAGTTTAAAACTGATAAAGCTAAGGTAGCAGAAGATCGTGTGGCTTACCGCAAACATATGAAAGAACATGCAAAAGTTCTTGATGGGTTTGTAATGGAAGCACTTCGCAAAGAGATCAATGAACTCCGCGAAGACCGCAAGTTGCAAGAAGGTAACATGTCCAAATTAGAAGGATTTGTTATGGAGCAACTAACCAAAGAGCTCAATGAGTTTCATGAAGACAAACGCTCGCTAGTCGAAGCAAAAGTCAAAATGATAAAAGAAGGCAAGGAAGTTATTAATCAAACTAAGCAGAACTTTATTAGAACAGCAGCAGGTAAAGTTAATGGCATAATGGAAAAAACTATTAAGTCAGAACTTAACACACTACGTGAAGACATTCAAACAGCTAAAGAAAATACCTTTGGTCGTAAGATTTTTGAAACGTATGCAGCTGAGTTTATGGGCAGTTATTTGAATGAAGGTACAGAAGTATCTAAACTTCAAAAAGTTGTTGAAGGACTACAAGTTGAGATTAATGGCAAAGATAAAGCCATCGCTGAGAAAGAAGTATTAGTGCAAGAGAGTGCAAAAGCTACTCGTATTGCAAACGATACGGCCGAAAGAAAAGCAATTATGCAAGAAATGATGGCACCACTCAGTAAAGACCATACAGAAATAATGAACGCATTGCTTGAAAGTGTAAAAACAGACAAGCTACAAAATGCATTCAATAAGTATCTACCTTCAGTACTGAAGGAAGACGCTAAACCTACGACCAATAAGAAGATGATTAGTGAGTCTAATACAGAAATCACTGGAAACAAAGCAGAAGAATCAACATCAGTTGATGCAGAAGCAAATATTGTTTATCTTCGAAAATTAGCCGGTATAAGTTAAGGAGACCTAAAATGGCAGACAATTTAATGGAAAATTGGGGTGCAACTAAAGACGCCCTTACCGACGGTCTAACTGGAACAAAAAAGCAAGTAATGGAGACTACACTTGAGAACACTAGACGCCACCTCACAGAGGCAAGCGTTGCTGGTTCTACAACTGCAGGAAACGTTGCAACCCTTAACAAGGTTATTCTTCCAGTGATCAGACGTGTTATGCCAACAGTGATCGCCAACGAAATCGTTGGAGTTCAGCCTATGACAGGCCCTGTTGGACAAATCCACACTCTACGTGTGCGTTATGCAGAAACTTTTGATACAGCGGTAGCTGGTGATGAAGCATTGAGCCCATTTGCAATCGCAACTGGTTACTCAGGTAACGCAACTACAAACAGAGCAGACGCAACTTCAGTACTTGAAGGCGTTGGTGGTAAGAAAATGTCAATTCAAGTGTTGAAGCAGACAGTTGAAGCGAAAACTCGTAAGTTGAGTGCTCGTTGGACATTTGAAGCAGCCCAAGACGCACAGTCAATGCACGGTCTTGACGTTGAAGCAGAAATTATGCAAGCACTTGCACAAGAAATTACTGCTGAAATCGATCAAGAAGTTATTGCTAGCTTGAACAGTCTTGCTGGTGGAGTTGCAAGTACATACGCACAAGGTGGTGTATCAGGTACAGCTACATTTGTAGGTGACGAACATGCCGCTCTTGCAGTGCTTATCAACAAAGAAGCAAACACCATTGCATCACGCACACGTCGTGGCGCAGGTAACTGGGCAGTAGTTAGCCCAACAGTACTAACAGTACTACAAAGTGCTACAACTTCAGCGTTCGCAAGATCAACTGAAGGCACTTTTGAAGCACCAACAAATACTAAATTTGTAGGTACTTTGAACGGCACAATGAGAATTTATGTAAACCAGTATGCGGCTAACGATGACGTACTTGTTGGTTACAAAGGTGCAACAGAGACAGACGCAGCAGCGTTCTATTGCCCATACATTCCGTTGATGTCAAGTGGAACAGTACTTGATCCAACATCATTTGAGCCAGTAGTTAGCTTCATGACCAGATATGGTTATGTAGAACTCAGCAACCAAGCATCATCGCTCGGTAATGCTGCTGATTACCTCAGCAAAATTGGTGTTACAACAGCACAACTTCAGTTTACTTAATAAGTATTTTGAAACAACTAAAACAGGGCCTGCGGGTCCTGTTTTTTTGACTAAATATCTATAACAGGAGCAAGTTAATGGCAACAACAAATTTTGAACAAAATATTAAAGTTACCGGCGTAGTTACTGCTACCTCTTTTAGTGGAGACGGTAGTGCATTAACTGGTGTTGGAGGTGGTGGAGGAAGTTCTTTATCAGTACAAGACGAAGGAAGTGCATTAGCTACAGCGGCTACAACATTAAATTTTGTTGGTGCTAACATAACTGCTACAGGAGCCGGAGCAGTAAAAACAATTACAGTTACTGGCGGAAGTGCAACTGCACTAGATGGATTAACAGACGTAAGCACATCTGGTGTTACTAGTGGACAAGTATTAAAGTATAATGGTGCAAGTTGGGCACCTGCGGCAGACGCTACGTCAGGCGGCGGCGGCTTAGGAGACTTAACTATAGGTGGAAGCACAATTTCGAGTAGTGGAGCAACAATTACATTAAATGATAATGTAGTAGTTTCGGGTACACTTACTAGCAGTCAAGCAGGTGCGCCGATATTTACTAGTGCTAGTACACTTACACTACAAGCAACAACAAGAACAACTATTGCAAATACTCCTCTAAAACTACACAGCTTTACAACTACTGCTAGAAATGCACTTACAAGTGCAGACGGTGATATGATATACAATAGCACAACGAATAAATTTCAAGGCTTTGCAAATGGCGCTTGGGTAGATTTACATTAAGGATAAAAAATGGCAGAATTTCATTATCATTTAGGTACACATACTAAAGAACAATATGACGCATTAGATGTTAGCTTGCGTGATGCAGATGATCCAACTTATGTATCAAGAGAAGTAGAGCAAACTGATGATATATTGCACAGTCCAACAAGAGGTGTATTTTGGTTAAGTGAAGAAGAAGCGGCAGAGTTAGAAAAAGATCCTCAGATTGCTTTTATACACAAAGATCCAGATAGAAATCCAGACGAGTATCCTCAACCACCTTCTGATGAATTACATTGTGAGATCACAGAAACATATAGATACAACGAGCCAGTCAAGCACAGGAATCAATATGCATCAACTGCTGACTATCCTTCATCGCCAGACGCAACTGACTTGAGAAGATGTGGATATCAGTTACTGAGAACTACAAGTGACAACGGACCAAAAGCAAAAAGAGATATATGGTCTAGTGATGCACTTACTGTATCAGCCAATATTAAAAAAACCGGTACAGGAAAAGATGTTGATGTTATCTGTATGGATAACGGAACATGGATAGGTCATATAGAATTTATTAACAACAGACCAGCTAGTGAATCACCAACAGACTATATAGGTGGAAATGTACTACCAGGAGATGGAATATGTGATTGTTTAGATTTAGTTTTTGATTCACCTTATTATATTGATCCAGCTTGGTTTGATGCCGCTCCTGGAAGTAGATTAGAAACTAGATGGGATGGAACCACAGTACCTACTGAATCAGAAGCTAAAAGTTGGTGGGGAAGCACAAGTAATAGAAGTGCCGCTTTTGCCAGCTATGGAACAGTAGCAATACCCGCTAACTATACAAGAATAAGAGCACACGGTGACTACAATACTGATCCATATGATGCTACACACGGTACACAGTGTGGCAGTCAAATTTTTGGAAGAACACACGGCTGGGCATATAATGCTAACAAATGGATTATTGATGGATACAGTAGTACCGGGTTAGGACTCACTAGAGTATGGGACGTTCAAAAAATATTTCACCAAGCAAAACCTACTAATTCAAAATATGGAACACAAGACCCAACGCTAAGTTCAAACAGTTGGGGATATAGAGCAACACCTAACTCAAGTGGTTGGGGGTTTCATAGAACCGGTGCTGGTATCAATTATACATCAGATAGTAATAAACCACAGTTTATGCGTTATGTAGGTGATACAGGCGATGGTGGAAGAATGAAAAGTGAATTTTTAGATAGCAGTATTGTTACAAGTGCAAAAGAAATGGTAGATGCTGGTGTTATTTTTATATGTGCATCAGGAAACAGTAATCAAAAACAAACACAATGGGATCATCCAGACTATGACAACTACTGGCATTCTAGCTCAACAGGACATTTTGGAGATGGAATAGGAGTTTTTCAATTCGGATATCAAGTAATGCCAACTACAAACAGAGCAGGTTTCCCACAACATGCTGGATCAACTTGGGGAGATCCTCAGACATATAATATTACAGTAACAGCAAGTGGATCGGCGGCATATACTATGTCAGGTACAGACAGAAATGGATCAGTAAGCGGAAGTAATCCTACTATTACTATTCATAGAGGAGATACTGTAAACTTTAATGTAAATGCTAGTGGACATCCTTTTTATGTTAATCATACAGCTGGTACAGGAACTGGAAATGCTGTACAATATCCTATAGCCTACAGTAATGGCACACAAAGTGGTACAGTAATTTGGTCACCTAATCAGCGTACAGCATCAAGCACAGGAGGTGAACAGTTTTATTATAATTGTCAATTTCATGGTTCGATGCAAGGTAATATAAATGTACAGCCGGGAAATAGGACAAGTCCAGTAATTAATGTAGGCTGTTTAGACGATCAATACGCAGCTGGAACAAAAGAAAGAAAAGTTAACTACAGTGATATGGGAAACAATATAGACTTGTTTGCACCCGGAGATGGAAGTTTAGCCGCAACTGTAGGAACATATGGTACAGACATTCCTAGATTTGATAATGCATATGTTAGTAAAAGTGGAAATACAAGTTGGGCAGACGGAACTACAGGTGCTGCTAGTACTAGTAGAGATGTAAGATTTAGTGGAACTAGTGCGGCATGTCCGATAGCTGCAGGTCTTATCGGAACTATAGTAGAGTTTAACAGAAGTTGGACAGTGTCAGATATTAAAACATGGTTATCTACACTACAAAATCAAGACACTACAAATGATTTTTATGATGGTGTAGAAGATACTGGTGCTACAGATGCAGGACATAGTGATTATAACAAATTACAAGGTGCAACTGCAAGAGTAATATATCAAGGTGGCACATATAGTCATACTACTAAAGAAACTACTACAAAAGACGTTACTTTCGGAAATGGAATTTCAATTACTGGTGCTTGGAATATACAAAGAGATTGACAAATTTAACAAGTGTGCTATATTAAAGTATGAGCAATCTTAAAAAACTAACTTGGGAACATCACAAAAATGCTGAGAGGCAAGATTTTGTGAAAGAACTTATGGGCGGAATCAGTGCAGAACGCTACTGCGAATTTTTGCACAACCAACATCCTCAATATAATGTATTAGAACAATTCGCACGACTGCACAGATTAACTGATATAATCGTTGCACCTAAAATACATCAAGATATACTCGAACTTAAACAACAGTTCAATGATTACAAACCTGCAATACATCCTGTTGTTAAGAAGTATTTGGACCATCTTCTTTTAATTAAAGATGATCCAAACAAACTTATGGCACATATCTATGTACGTCACATGGGAGACCTAAGTGGCGGTCAAATGATTGCTAAAAAAGTTCCTGGAGCAGGCACTATGTATCAATTTGATGATGATGTTGACGTACTCAAAGATAAAATTAGAACTAGATTAGACGATAGTATGGCAGACGAAGCTAAGATCTGCTTTGACTTTGCTACTGAACTTTTCCAACAAATGACGGTCTCAAACAACTAAATACTTAAAACAGTTGTGAGAGACAATAATGGCTTTAAATTTAGATCATCAGCAAGAAAGAATTACCACATCAAGTGGTAGTTTAACTATCAATACAAATGGTAGTATTAGAATACCCGTAGGCAACACTGCCCAAAGACCAGGCACAGCGGCTACTGGGCAAATACGTTTCAACTCACAACTTAATAGATTCGAAGGTTACAATGGTGTAACTTGGAAAAACATTGGCGGTGTCATTGATGCAGATCAAGACACATATATTGAAGTTGATAATCCACTAGATGATGATAGCATACGATTTTTCACAGCAGGCACCGAGCGTGTACAAATTAATAGTGCAGGTACAATTATTGTTGAAGGTGATACTGAACTAAAAGGTAACACTTTTATTCGTGGTACTATTACATTAGGTACATCTAATACAGACGGCATTAATGTTAATTCACAGTTTAATAATGGACTAGTGCCTAATATTAGCGACAGTTATAGCTTAGGCACTGTCGGAAACCAGTGGAAAGATATATTTTTATCAGGTACATTTGATAATAGTGCAAATACAGGTGCATTAATATTCCCACAAGGTACAACTGCACAACGCCCGGGTGCCGGACAAGCAGAACAAGGTATGATACGTTTCAATACTACTACAGCAGAAGCTGAAATATATAATGGTACTGCATGGACAAGTGTAGGCGGCAGTGGCGGAGCAAGCGATGTTTTCAAAACTATTAGTGTAAGTGGACAAGCTGATGTAGTTGCAGACTCTAATAGTGATACACTTACACTTGTGGGTGGTACAGGCATTAGTATTTCTACAAATTCTGTAACAGATGAAATTACAATCGCGACAGTAGGTGGCGGTGGCGGATCTGCACAGAACTTATTTGATAAAATTGCAGTAAGTGGACAAAACAATATTGTTGCTGATAATGTTGCAGACACACTAACGTTAATTGCTGGTACTGGTATTACAATTACAACTGACGCTAATGCTGATAGTATTAAAATTGATAGTACAGGTGGTTATGGCGATGCCGATGTTGATACACATTTAAATTTAAGCAGTGCAACAACAGGACAAGCATTAGTATACAACGGCACAGATTATAGTTGGGGCAGTGTAGGTGGTGCAGTTACTATACAAGATGAAGGCACACCTTTAACTACAGCGGCTACTACAATTAATTTTGTAGGAACAGGTGTTACAGCAACAGGCACTGGCTCAACTAAAACTATTACAATTAATGCAAGCGGCGGAGGCGGCGGCTCGGGCTTTACTGACAAAATACAAGATGCAGATGCAGATACGCATATTAAAGTAGAAACTATTGCAGACGAAGACAAAATTAGATTCACAGTTGGCGGCACTGAAAGTTTACAAATTGATGCTAGTGGTGCAGTTATAATTGGCGACCCTGGCACCACTACATTTTATAAACTACCAACAACCAGAGGCACAAATGGACAAGTTCCTGTTATAGATGCAAACGGAATTGTAACATTCCAAACTATTGCAAGTGGCAGTGGAGCAAGTTATTATCAAGATGTAGCACCAGGCGCAGGCATTAATGCAGGTGACCTTTGGTTTGATACAGGTACTACTGCTGAACTTTATGTTTACACAGGATCCGCTTGGGTATCAGTAGTAAGCGGAGCAGATGCTGGCTTCATTCCTGTAAACTTCACAGCTAACGGGTCAACACAAGCATTTAATGCAAATGTAGGCGATGGCACTGTTAGTATGGTATTCTTAAACGGTGTACTAATGCAAAGAACAAATGACTATGCCGAAACAGGCGGTACAGTAACATTTGTAGGAACACCACAAAATGGTGATCAGATTGATATAATTGTAACTGGTGAAATTAATGCCATTACATTGCCAGTATTAGGATTAACAAATCATACATTACTATCAGTAAGTTCTACAGGACATTTACAAGCACCTAGTTTACAAGTAAATGACTTAACAAATAACAGAGTATTAGTTGCTGGAACTGCCGGCAACGTCGAAGATGATGCAAATTTTACATTCGACGGAACAGTTCTCAACATAGCAACTACTGGTAGTATAGTTGCACCAGTTGGAACAACTGCACAGAGACCAAGTACTGAACAAGGACAGATACGTTTCAATACAACACTTGATCAATTTGAAGGATACGATGGTAATAGTTGGGAGTCATTGGGCGGCGGCGGAGGAACTCAAGACGCTGACGGAGATACGAAAATACTATTTGAAACTGCACCAGGTGCGGATAACGATTCACTGGATTTCTTTACTACCGGCGTAAAGCGTATGTCAATTAATAATGCTGGTAATTTTACATTCGGTGCAAGCCTAAATAAATTTACAATAGATTACACAACAGGCGCAACACAAATAAATGGTGCCAATGTACATAAAGGTAATAGCGGAGTTACACCAGCAAGCTATGGCTCAGGAACAACTATTCCAGTAATAGCTGTTGACGCAGAAGGACACATAACAAGTGTAAGTACTGTTAATGTTAGTGGCGCCGCTGCTTATTCTAATTCAGATGTTGACACTCATTTAAATCAAAGCAATCCAACTAGTGGTTATGTACTAAGTTGGAACGGAAGTGATTATGCGTGGATAGCACAGTCTAGTGGTGGCGGCGGTATTGCCTTAACTGACCTGAGTGTGGGTGCTGAAGGTAGTGCAAGTGGTGATGGCGCAATTAGTTATAATAATACAACAGGCGTATTTACATACACACCACCAGACACAAGTTCATTTTTAACAAGTATACCAGCACAATCATTTACAAGTTTGACAGGTAAGCCTACTACACTCACAGGATACGGAATTACAGATGCCGCCACAACGGCACAAGGTGCATTGGCAGATAGTGCCTTACAGAGTATTCCAGCACAAACATTTGCTTCACTGACAGGCACACCTACGACACTCGCTGGCTACGGAATTACAGACAGTGTTCTGACAGATATAGTAAATGATACAACACCAGAACTAGGTGGTAACCTAGATATCGCAACGCATCAGATTGTTAGTAGCGGAGCTAGAGATATTGAAATTATGCCAGACACAACTGGCAACGTTGGAATTGGACAAACTAATCCACTTGAAAAATTACATGTAGACGGTGCTATCCGTATAAATGGTGTAAGCACACTAGAAACAGCCGCAAACACTCTTGCAACAACAACACAGTCAGCAATAGATACTTTTGCAAATACAAAATTTAGAAGTTGTAAGTATGTAATACAAGCTACTGATACAGTTTCAAATGAATATCAGATAACAGAAGCAGTATTAATACATGACGGCTCCACTGCATATATTAGTGTATATGGTATTGTGCATACAGGTAGTGCAGAACTGTTTACACTAGACGCAGACATAAACAGCGGTAATGTTAGACTACTAACAACCGGTGCTAGTACTAATAGCACACAATACAAATTAACAAGAACAAGTACGTTGGTATAATATGGCTATAAAAGATTTTATTACAAAAGGCAATGCACAAATGGCAGGGCATATTACTGTGAATGGGTATATAGCAGGTCCAGCAAACTTTATTATTGATCCGGCAGGTGTAGGGGATAATACAGGCACAGTAGTAATTGCAGGAGATTTACAGGTTGACGGAACACAAACAACAGTTAATAGTACTACACTTGATGTTTCCGATCTTAATATTACAGTTGCTAAAGGAGCAGTAAATTCAGCGGCGGCTAACGGAGCAGGATTAACAGTTGACGGAGCAAGTGCTACATTAACATATTCAAACATAGGCGATAAGTTTGTTTTCAATAAACCGTTAGATGTTACAGGTAATATAGGTGTAACTGGCACTGTAGACGGTGTAGACATTGCGGTACGAGATGCTGTCTTAACTAGTACAACTACCACTGCTGGTGCGGCATTGCCAAAAGCAGGCGGTACAATGACTGGTACTCTTAATATCGACGTAGCTGATTTGTTTGTAAAAGATACTACTGGTGGTGCTCAAGGCCAAGTGCAAATTGGGGCAGGTACTGCTCAAGGGTTTATCAATATCCAAAAAGGTGATGGGACAAGAAATGTTCAGTTATCCTCAGATGGAGATACCTATTTCAATGGCGGCAACGTGGGTATTGGAACAGATACTCCAGGTAGTGAATTACATGTTCATTCTGCGGCACCTGGTTTAAGATTAACAAGCAGTTCAGACTCTGGTACTCCAACAGCTCAGTTTGATTACAGTCCTGGTAGTGGATATTTTTTAAGATTAGGTGATTCTGCTAACAACGAAGATGTAATGATTCGTTCATATGGCGATAGTGTATTTAATGGCGGCAACGTGGGTATTGGAACAGATACTCCAGGAGAAAAATTAGTAGTAGCAGGTGACGGCGCACGTATGACTGTTGAGTCAGCAGACATGGAAGTAGCTATGCTTGGTCGTAGAGGTTCATCTGGTGCCGCATTAGATGATGGTTATCTGAGACTTAGAAAAGCAGGCGTCACGGCAGACGGTATTGTATTAAACACAGGTGGTTCTAGTTGGTTAAATGGCGGCAATGTTGGTATTGGTACA
>TARA_B110000046_G_scaffold111743_1_pt1 | contig 14119 bp, 12 predicted proteins | sample TARA_B110000046 | Tara Oceans TARA_B110000046 (sample SAMEA4397157) | marine metagenome | biome: Polar Biome; feature: [DCM] deep chlorophyll maximum layer (ENVO:01000326); material: water (ENVO:00002006), including particulate matter (ENVO:01000060) such as... | depth 40 m
TTATTTCAACACCGCAAGATTTACCATTATTTGAAAAATTATTAGGAGGTGGTAAAAATTTTGGCTGTGAGTTTTCGTATGCGATACAAGCTCAACCTAATGGTTTGGCTGAAGCATTTATTATTGGAAAAGACTTTATTGGAGACGATAAAGTAGCCTTAATTTTAGGAGATAATATTTTTTATGGATCAGGATTAAAAGAACTGCTGCAAGCCAATAACAATCCAGATGGTGGAATTATTTACGCATACCATGTACAGGATCCAGAAAGGTATGGTGTTGTTGAATTTGACGACCATGGAAAAGCATTAACAATAGAAGAAAAGCCGCTACAGCCAAAATCTAATTATGCGGTACCTGGAATTTATTTTTACGACAATCATGTGGTAGAAATCGCTTCAAAAATGAGACCAAGTGATCGGGGGGAATTAGAAATTACAGATATAAATAACGAATACCTAAAATTAGGAAAACTAAACGTTAGTATTCTCGACAAAGGAACCGCTTGGTTAGACACAGGTACATTTGCTTCCTTAATGCAGGCATCACAGTTTGTGGAGGTAATTGAAGAACGACAAGGTTTAAAAATTGGTAGCATCGAACAAGCCGCTTATGAGATGGGATACATAACAAAAGATAAATTAAATGATTTAATCAAACCGCTTTTAAAAAGTGGTTACAGTAAGCATTTACAATAAAAGAATATCCAGTGAAAATTGAACATACACCACTAAAAGATTGCTTTGTTTTAACTCCAACAATTTTTGAAGATGAGCGAGGTACTTTTTACGAAACATATAATGAGGTGTTATTTGAAAAAGTAACAGGGCAAAAAGTAAACTTTGTACAAGATAATCAGTCTACCTCTAATCTTGGTGTTTTAAGAGGCTTGCACTATCAAGTTGAAGAAATGGCTCAAGCGAAATTAGTTAGAGCAATACAAGGAAGAATATTGGATATAGTAGTTGATATTAGGAAAGATTCCAAAACTTTTGGGAAACATTTTTCAATCATTTTGGATGATGTAATTCAACAGCAATTATTTGTTCCTCGAGGGTTTGCACACGGATTTATAACCTTGTCTCCTACCTCTAAATTTGCCTATAAATGTGATAATTTTTATGATAAGGCTTCAGAACGAGGAATTATTTATAACGACGCAACCTTGCAACTAGATTGGTATCTTCCAAAAGATAAATTTATTATTTCAGAAAAAGATTTAATCCTCTCTACTTTTTTAGAAGCAACAGCAGAATGAATATACTAGTAACAGGAGCTAAGGGACAATTAGGTAAGTGTATTAAAAACGCTGCTGCTAATTATCCTGAATTTGATTTTTTGTTTGCATCTAGAAGCGAATTGAATGTTGATAGCGAAGATTCGATTTCCAATATTTTTTCCAACAATCAATTTGATTACTGTATCAATGCCGCAGCCTATACGAATGTTGAAAAAGCGGAAAGCGATAAAGAAAATGCTTTTCAAACCAATGCAGAAGGGGTTAAATATTTAGCCAACTATTGCAAAAAAGCCAATACTACTCTTATACAGGTTTCTACAGATTATGTTTTTGATGGTAAAAAAAGAAGCCCATATACCGAAGAAGACATCACCAGCCCTTTAAATGTTTACGGTGCCTCTAAATTAAAGGGTGAACGATATGTGCAAGAAATTTGCCAAGCCTATTATATTTTAAGAACCTCCTGGTTGTATTCTCAATATGGGTATAATTTTTATAATACTGTTTTGCGATTTGCAAAAGAGGGAAAACCGCTAACAGTTACCACGGAACAAACAGGAACACCTACCAACGCTAATGATTTAGCAGAAGCAATACTTACCATTATAAAATCGAATAAAGAAAAGTATGGTATTTATAATTTTAGTAACCAGGGTGAAGCAACTTGGTATGACTTTGCAAAAGGGATATTAATACAAACCAACCAATTAACAAAATCAAACCTTGTAAAAACAGACTATTACCGTACATTTGCCGCAAGACCAAAGTATAGTGCATTAGATTGTAAAAGAATAAATGCTTTTTTGAATTCAAAAAGCATTGAATGGAGAAATAGTTTAAAATCTGTTATTATAAAATAATATTAAAACTTGTCATTATGGAACAACAAAAAAAAGAAGTGATAGATTTAATAGATGTACTTAGTGATTTTAAAAAAATATTAAAACGGTGGGTAGTATTACTATTTAATGTAATTGATTATATTTTAAAGAAATGGATTATAATAACAATTCTTATTGTAACAGGGGTGGCTTTAGGATATTTTACTCAAGATTATGTTAAACCTACTAAAAAAGCAACCGTATTAGTTAGAATTAATTTCGATGCGGTAGCTTATGTTTATAGCGAAATAGATTTAATAAACGAAAAAGTTAAAGAAAGTGATTCTGTATTCTTTTCAAACATGGGCTTAAAAGGAGATACTATTCAACTAATAGAATTAAATATTTCCCCAATTGTTAGATTCAAGGATATTTTAGGAAGGTATGGAAGTAATGATCGAAAACTAGAAGGTTTATTAAATACCATAGAATTCAAGGATGATGATATAGCATTATATGAAACCTTTAACTCTGAGTATTATTTTCATAAATTAGAATTTACCTTATCTAATAATGCAAATCAAGAAACTCTTGAGAAAACAATTCAATATTTAAACGACAATGAAGTATTAGGGGAGTTGAAAGTATCGATTATAAAAAGTATTAAATCTCAAATAAAAAATAATTTAACAAGCATAGAGCAGATAGATAATGTTGTTAATGCATACAATACAAATGAATCGATATCATCACCTTCTGATCAAATATTTGTAGTGGACAAAAACTTTAGTATTCATACACTCTTTGATAGAAAACTCGAGTTTCAAATAAAAAATGAAGAACTAAATAAATTTTTTGTTTATGCAAAAGATATTGTAGTCGTAGTCAATAAACCAAAAATCATAGAATATCAACTAGGACTTATAGGCAATAAAATGCTTTTTAATCCATTATTATTTGTTTTTATGTTTTTGTTCTTTTCATTTTGTAGATATTCTTATTATTACTTAAGGGAAATTGCAAATTCCACAAAAAATAACTAATTATTTTATTTATTATAATTTATTTATATGAAAACAAACTTAATTGTATTTGGTACACGTCCAGAAGCAATAAAAATGGCTCCATTAGTTTTAGCTTTTAAAAATGAAAAAAATTTTATTACAAAAATTTGTGTAACGGCTCAACATAGAGAAATGCTGGACCAGGTTTTGAAATTTTTTGAAATTACACCAGATTTTGATTTAAATGTGATGAAACCCAATCAAAATTTATACAGCTTAACTGCTACTATAATTGAAGGAATGAAACCAGTTTTGGAAGAAGTAAAACCTGATTTTGTTTATGTACACGGAGATACCACCACATCAATGGCAGTTGGAATTGCTGCCTTCTATAGTGGCGCAAAAATTTGTCATGTAGAGGCAGGCTTAAGAACTTTTGATAGAAAATATCCATTCCCAGAAGAGTTTAATAGACAATTAACAGGAAAAATAGCTGATTATCATTTTGCTCCAACCATTCTTTCACAAAAAAATTTACTGCAAGAAAATACGAATAGTAAAAATGTAATTATAACAGGAAATACCGTAATAGATGCATTATTATTTGGTATTGAAAAAGTAAACATGAGTAATTTTAAAGATCCTGAAATTGAAAATCTAAAAGAAATGTTAGATTTTCAAAAAAAAATTATTTTAGTAACAGGACATAGACGTGAAAATCATGGACAAGGGCTTTTAAATATTTGTTCTGCATTAAAAACGATCGCTGAAAAAAATCCTGAAACTCAGATAATCTACCCCGTTCATTTAAATCCCAACGTAGAAAAACCTGTATATGAACTTCTTTCTGGAATCACCAACATTATACTTGTTAAACCACTAGCTTATGCTGCGTTTATTTGGCTGATGGAAAAAGCATATCTTATTATAACTGATAGTGGGGGAATACAAGAAGAAGCGCCAAGTTTAGGGAAGCCAGTATTGGTAACTAGAGATACAACAGAACGTCCTGAAGCAGTTGAAGAGGGAACCGTAATATTGGTAGGAACTGATACAAAAAGAATAATAGAAGAAACACAAAAATTAATAAGTGATAAAACATATTATAATAGCATGAGTATGCTTCATAATCCATATGGAGACGGAAAAGCAACCTCAAGAATTGTAAATTTTATTAAGGAATTATAATATGAAACGAGCATGTTAAAATTTTTATCACACAATAAAATGATTAATTGCGAACAGTATATGTCCGATTTAAAAAATAGTATTGATATATGAAAAACAAACCCAGTGTGGTTATGATGGGTCTTGGATATATAGGCTTACCAACAGCAGCATTAATAGCAAGTAGAGGATTAAAAGTTACAGGAGTAGATATCCGTCAAAGTGTTGTTGACACCATCAATAAAGGAGAAATCCACATTGTAGAGCCAGATTTAGACGGCTTAGTCCATAAAGTAGTGAAAGATGGGCTTTTGCAAGCTGCTATAAAACCAAATTCATCTGATGTTTATTTAATTGCTGTTCCTACTCCATTTAAAGGAGATTATGAACCAGATTTATCATATGTAGTCTCAGCAGTTAAAAGTATTATTCCAACCTTAAAAAAAGGAGTTTTAGTGATTTTAGAATCTACTAGTCCTGTTGGAACAACTCGTAAAATAGAACAACTCATTTTTGAAGAGAGGCCTGAATTAAGAGGAAACATTTCTTTGGCATATTGTCCCGAACGAGTTTTACCGGGTAATATATTACACGAATTAAAGCATAATGATAGAGCTATTGGAGGAATCGACGAAATTTCTACACAAAAAGCAATTGCTTTTTATAAACATTTTGTAGTAGGAACATTGCACCCAACCAATGCAAAAACTGCCGAAATGGTTAAATTGGTTGAAAACGCATCAAGAGACAATCAAATAGCATTTGCAAACGAATTATCTATCATCTGTGATAAAGCAGGAATAAATGTATGGGATATGATTGCTTTGGCTAACAAGCATCCAAGAGTTAATATCTTAAATCCAGGAACGGGTGTAGGAGGTCATTGTATTGCTGTTGATCCTTGGTTTATTGTTTCCGCATTTCCAGACGAAAGCCCTCTAATTAAAAAATCTAGAGAAGCAAATAATTATAAAACAGAATGGGTTTTAGAAAAAATTAAAAATAAAGCTTTAGCTTTTAAAACAGAAAAAAACAAAGAACCTTTTATAGCTTGTATGGGTTTAGCTTTTAAACCAGACATTGATGACCTAAGAGAATCTCCAGCTTTGTATGTTACTGAAAATCTCCAGAATGAGAAATTTAATGTATTGGCTGTTGAGCCTAATTTAAATTCAACTTCAGAGCGAGTTTTAGTTGAAACTTCTGATGCATTAAATCAAGCAGATATTATTGTGTTTTTAGTTTCTCATTCAGATTTTAAGTCCTTGAAAATTGATAAGACCAAACAAGTATTAGACTTTTGTGGTGTGTTAAACAAGATATAAAAGTATGATTTTGATGTCTTTGAATTAAATTTATTAATTAAAAATTATGATTAAATATCTTTTTATTATAGTATTCTTTTTTTCTTGTAATTCACAAGAAATTAAGAACGAAAAAAAATCTAATCTTAAAACAATAAAAGACGTATCAAGCCTTGTTAATATTTTTCCATTTACTAATTCAAATATATCTAAACACAAAGGAGCCATAAGAGATTCATTAGGCATTCCTATGCTAAGCTATAATGAGAAACTTTTTTATTATCCTGTGCAATATACCCAAATACCACTTTCTTATTTTGCAAATTATATAGAAACGCAGGATGAATCTGTAAAAGATGAATTTCTTGTAATGGCAAATTTTATTAAAGATAACTTAAAAGCTTATGATGGTTTTTCGGTATGGGAGTGTAATGAAAATATTAGAGGATATAAAATGTCACTTCCATGGTCTTCAAGTATGGCGCAAGGATTTGGAATTGGTGTTATGTTGCAAGCTTATAGTTTAACAGATGAGAATTCCTTTTTAAAAGCAGCTAATAGTGCAGTTAACGCTTATAAGTATAACATTAAAGAACATGGAGTTAAGAGTAATTGGAATGGAAATGATTTTTATGAAGAATATGCCGATCCTAATTCACATGTTTTAAATGGATATATATTTTCATTAGCTGGATTATATTACCATTATCAATATACCAATGACGAACACTCAAAAAGTTTGTTCGACAATGGGATTGAAACACTTAAATTAAATATTAATGAATATGATGCAGATTTTACATCATTTTATGGAAAGCTTAGTTATAAAGAATATCAATATGCTTCAGCAATAAATGAAGATCCCGATCATTATCATGAGCTTGTTATATATCAATTACTTATGTTGTACCATTGGACAGGGGAAAAAATATTTTATAATTATGCACATAAGTTTTTGCAACAGGATACGGGAGAAGTAACAGATTTTTATGAAAAAAGTAAATTTAATAATATTAATGCAACTCACTCAATAGAACCAAATAATTATGGAGTTGAAAATCTAAATGATGAACTTTGGAGTTGGGGAAAATATTGGAGTACAAATAAATTTCCTACTGAATTAGTTATTGAAAAAGATTTAGAAATGAAAAATATTTCAGAGTTAGTATTTTACTCTATTTCTGAAGAATCGATTCCTGAAGATTTTGAAGTCTACATTTTTAAATCAAATAAATGGGAATTAATATTTTCAAGCGACAATCAAAGTCATACTTATTTACATAAGTATAATACTGGAAAGTATAATACTTATATAAAAGGATTCTCATTAAAAGAAAAATTTAATTCTAAGAAAATAAAAATAAAGTTCATTAAAAACTCTTCTAACCTTGTTACATTGAGAGAGGTAAATGTTTTTTTTGATAGATATAACGAATTGGATTTTATTTACGAGAGTATAGAAAAAAAACAATAAAACCCTAATATTATTAAAACATAATGAATGAGTATGAGACAATTCATTTTAAATATTTTTTTTAATAATGCTAGTCAAGGATTACAATTTGGCTCAAGGTGGTTGTTTAATATAACGTTAATTAATATCTTGGAGATAAAATCTTATGCTATATTTTCTTTTGTATATTCTATCTCAAATATCTTATTATCAATACTTCCTTTCGGAAGTTCAATTTTCTTAATTAATGAAGTTAAAGATGTTGATGAAAGTAAAAATAAGCTATTTGATTCTATATTAATAGCTGGAGTATTATTTTTCTTCTTCTTAATTATTTATTTGGTATTAAGTCCATTTTTAAATTATATTAAAGGCTGGGATTTAGCAATTTATGGTTTATTTTTAGGATTTGTTTTATCATTAAATTTAATTTTATTTTCCTTTTTTAAAGGTATTGGTAATTTTATTAAAGAACTAAAAGCTTATTCTGTATTTTTTGTTTTTTTAATCTTATTTATAGGGTATTTATTTTTCTTTAAAAATTCTATAAAAAGTCTGCATTTTCTTTTTTTAATTTTAATTAGTATAAATTCAATAGTTTTTATTTTAACACTTTTCACAAATACAATACTTTTAAAAACTGTTTTTAATAAAAACTTATTTTGTAAAAAAAGACTGTATAAAGCTTTTTTTGAAAGAAAATATTTTGGCTTTCAAGAAATTGCAACAGCCGTATATACCCAAGCAGGTATGTTAATATTGTTTTATTTATTGAATACTGAAACTTATGGTTACTATAGAGCATTATTTGTGATTGTTTCCCCTTTGTTTTTAATTACAGTAGCTCTATCTCAAGTGGTATTAAACTTTTTAAAGTCTAAAAAAATAAAGCAACTCATTGTATATTTTAGAAGGATTCAATTTTTTAGTTTTGGAGCGGGAGCTATTTTAATATTGATTATATATTTTTTAAAAGATGTGGTATTTCAAATAATTAAAGTTAACGCAACAAATGAAATTGAAATTGCTTTTAAATTAGTTTTAGTTACCGCTTTGTTAAGATTTGTTTTTTCAAATTATGAAATGCTTATAATTATATTTAATAAACAAAAATATCGTTTTTATATCGTTTTAAATATAGCTATTATTAATATCGTTTTATTGTTTTCATTATTACCTGAATATGGTATTATAGGAGCTGTTTTAACAAATCTTATTTCTTATTTTCTATTGTTATTAGGGCTGTTAATTATTTCAGAAAGGACAATATTTTTAAAAAAATAAAAAATCAATGACTCATTTTTATCTATGAGTCATTTATAAATGTAAATCATGAAAGTAGCAATTATAACTTCTAGATATCCAAGTAAAAATAATCCTTATAATCATATGTTTGTTCATATGAGGAGTATTGAAATGATAAAACAAGGGATTGATGTTACTATTTTTATTCCTTCCAATAAAAACAAAGACTATGAGCATGAAAATGTTAATGTGAAAATGATGTCCAGTAGCGATATAATTAATAATATTAAAAGTTTTGATATTCTTTATTTACATTTATTAAATATTTATCCTTTTAAAAATTATAATGGTTGGATAATATATAAATACATATTAAAAACAAGTAAGCCATTTGTGATGTATGTTCACGGGAGTGAAGTACAAAAATATAGAGCTAGATTATTTGATTTTAATTTTAAGATATTTGATTTTTTAAAGTGGTTTAAAAAAGATATTCTTGTTATTCCTAAAATGAAGCAATTTGTTAATAAAACAAAAAGTTTAAAAAATGGAGCTTATTTATTTCCTTCTAATTGGATGAAAGATGAAATGGAGCTTAATTTAAATACAAAAATTAATAACTTTAAGATAATACCAAATGGAATTGATACTGATTTGTTTAAGTTTCATAAATCATTTGAAAAGAGATACAAGTTACTAACATTAAGACCATTATCAAGTAAAAAATATGCTGTAGATATTGCCATAAATGTAATTAAATTTCTACCTGAATCATTTACATTAGAAATATATGGGAAAGGTAAATATCAGAATTTATATCAAAATCAAATCAATAGTTTGGGTTTAAGTAATAGAATAGTTATTAAAAATGAATTTATAGATCGTTCAATACTTAACACTTTTTTTTCACAATTTGGAGTTTTCTTATCTCCTACTAGAATGGATGCACAAGGAGTTAGTATGTGCGAAGCAATGGCTTCTGGATTATTAACTGTAAGTAATGATAATACTGCAATTCCTGAGTTTATAGAAAACAATAGCAATGGTATTTTGGCAGAAACTCCTCAAGAAATTGCTAAAAAAATTATTGAAGTAACAAACAGTGAAAATCTTTTTAAGAAAATAACAAATTCTGGGCGTATTTCTATTGAAAATATTGATATTAAACAAACAGTTAATAATGAAATAAGTTTTTTAAAAAATATTTTAAAAAATAAAATGTGATGAAATTAAAGACTATAGACAATCTTATTATTTTTTTAATGTTTTTCCTTTTACCAGTTGACATGGTAAATGGAATAATGCTGAAAAACAATATTTCTTTACCGATTACTATAGGACAGCTATTTAAAATAGTTATACTGTTATTTATTTGTATACGGCTACTTTATAAACCTCATAAGCTATTTCTAGCGTTATTTGTTTTTTCTCTAATGTTGTTACCTTCAATAATACAAAGTAATTGGGAATTTATTTTGTATGATACTATTAAAATATCAAAATATTTAGCTCCTTTTTTTTGTTTTTTATTTTTTGTTGAACTTCTTAAGGATAATGATCCAATATATATTAAAAGATTATTCAAATTAGTAAAATATTCCTATTTCATTTTAGCGGCAAATATCTTGGTTAAATATCTTGGTTTAGGCTATCCTATGTATCAATTTGGGGACATAGGAAGTAAAGGTTTTTTTTATGCAGGAAATGAAATATCTGCTCTTTTTCTAATATTAAGTTCAATACTAGGTTTTAAGCTATGGAAGGATAACCATAAAATGAAATATTTTTTATTTTTTATTTTTAATTTATTTATTGGCATCACTATTAGTTCAAAAACAGGGATATTAGGTGTTTTTTTAGTTTTTTTACTGATACCGTTAAAGGGGAGCCTAGTTAGATTTAATATTAAAAGGTTAAAAATAATTTTTACATTAATTATCATGTTACTCCCAATTATATTATATTTATCCTGGAAGTTTATTGAAAACTCAGTTGTATTTGTTAGGCTTGAATACTTTTGGAAAAAATTAGATTTTTGGACTTTTGTTTTGTCACACCGAAATGAATTTTTTAATAAAGCGCTATTATCCTACAAACAACAATATAATTTTTTTGAAAAAATAATAGGTGTAGGTCAATACAAATACAAATATTTTAATAATCAAAATATTATTGAAATAGACATAATAGATATCTTTTTTGCTTATGGCTTAATTGGAGTATTTCTTTTTTTTGCTTATATAGTTTATCTTTTCGCGCAATCAAGAAAGTTTATAAAAGCTCAATTATATCCATTTTCAAATTATGTGTTATTAATGTTATCTGTATTATTATTAATATCTACAACGGCAGGGCATGTATTTAGTTCTGGAATGGCTGCGGTTTTTATAGGTTTATTATTTAGTTTAATGTTTATAAAAAAAAATGAAAACATTTAAAATTAATTATTTTTATTTTCCTTTTTTATTTAGTTTTTTTCTGCCTCTTTTTATAAAATTAAGTAACCTTTTTATTATATTATTTATAGTGTTTTCAGCATATCATTTTCTTTTTAGTAAAGAAAAAATAAAAAGAAATAATATTGTCTTTATTTACTCAACTGTACCTTTATTTTTAATATTTATTTTCGGGTTATTAATAACTAATGAACCTAGTGAAGGCATAAAAGGATTAGAGAGAATTATTACTTTCATTCTTTGTCCTTTGTCATTGTTTTTTTTAAAAGATGATGATTTAATTCTTATTAAAAAACAATTATTTAATGGATTGGTTATTGGATCAACAATTTCAATATTAATTTTATTGGTAAATAATTTTAACAATTATTTTTCAAATAGAGCACTATTAGATATTGATATTGATATTTTTAATTATTACTATACATATTATAATTTTACTGATTTATTAAATTTACATCCAACATACCTCGGGTTTTATATAGTTTTTTCAATTTTTATTTTAATTAATAAAATGTTTATAAAGACTAACGGCAAATTTTTTATTTTTATTTTATTAATGATATTATCATTTGGAATTTTATTTATAAATTCTAGAATTATACTATTAGCCTATGTTCTAATTTTAGTAAGTACGCTTATAAGAGTGTTTTATGTTTTATATAAAAGAAAATATTATATTCTAGTTATTAGTTTATTCATTTTAAGTAGTATCAGTCCATTTTTTATCTATAAAGGCTTTTCACAAACCTTTATTTTTTATAGGTTTACTCATGAGTTAGCTTGGGAAACTTCGGAGCAAATAAATACTATGTACAATAGTAAAAATAGTGGAGATTCCAGAATAGCAAGATGGAATTCTGCACTTAAAGTAATTAAGAGAAAACCATTTATTGGTTATGGAACTAATACAGAAAAAGATGTTTTAGCTAATCAATATAAAATGGATGGTCTTGAAAAATCACATACATTTCGATATGATGCTCACAATTTATATTTATCATATACAATTGAATATGGCATTATTGGGTTATTAGTTTTATTATTCTATTTATTTTCTAATATTTTTTTAGCAATAAAAAGCAGGAATTTAGAATATTTTGTGTTCTTTAGTGTGATAGGTGTAATATGCGTTTTTGAAAGTTATTTAAAAAACAATGCAGGAATTACTTTTGTTGCTTTTTTTAGTGCAATATTGTATTTTACAAAAGATGATAATCAAATAAGTGAACAATAAAACTTTAAAAATAATAATAAACTGGATTTTTAAAGACAATTTTTTGTCTGTGCTAGTAATTGTTTTTTTTTGTTCTGAAGCTTATGGTAAAATAATAACTCTTTCAGGAAGCAACACAAACATACAAAGCATCATTAAATTTGTATTTTTTATTTTTATTAGTTTCAAAATAATATTCTATTTTAAAAAGTATTTTCATTTTCAATCAATAATAGGGTTAAGTCTTTGTTTTTTAATAGGGCAATATTTTATTCCTGATGGTTTTTCTAGAAAAATTATAGTCTTATTTTTAAGATATATTTTTCCATTAATTCTTTTTATATATTTTAATAATCATTTAATAATTAAAGAAAATTCAAAAAAATTACTTTTTAAAATCTTTGAAGTAATAATAATCCTAAACACCTTTTTAATAGTTTTTGGGTTTTTATTTAAAATTCAATTTTTTGAAACTTATGAATTTAGTCGTTTTGGTTATAATGGGCTACTAAGGAATTCTTCTGCAGGCACATACTTTTACTTAATCTCATTGTTTTATTTTTTATATTCATATAAAGAACAATTTTTTAATAAATGGAAATCAGTATTAGTTTTTATCGTTTGTTTTTTTATAGGAACTAAATCAATTTATTTTGGACTATCAGTCGTTACATTAACCTATTTATTTTTCAGATATAAAAACTATAAAAAAAAGTATTTATTAAGTTTTATTTTTGTTTTAACTACATTCATACTAGGTTATCTTTTATTTTTTGAGTTTGGACAATTTAATCATATAAGACAGAGTGATGGTTTAGCTTCTTCAATACTATCCTATAGAAATCAATTGTTTTTAAATAACACACTCCCCAATATAAAGCAAAATTGGAGTTTTATAAATTATTTAATAGGAGGTTTAAACAATATAAATGCTCGTTCACAACTTGACATTATTGATGTTATACATTTTTGGGGCTTTCTAGGAGGAGCCTTTTATTTATTTATTTATTATAAGTTTTTAATCACCTTCAAGTTGGTTAGAATTGACCTAATTTTTATTGTTTTTTTAATATTTCTCATATTTTTTGCCGGTAATTTTTTCACTTATACTACAATTCCTATTTATTTATTAATCATTAGAGAAAAAATGCAATCTAATACATATTATTTATGAGTATCCAAGTAAGAAATATATTAAATACAAGAGTTCATAATTTATCCATGCTGGAAACAATAAATTGTGTTGAAGAAGCTATTTTAAATGACAACCATATCCACCACGTTGTTGTTAATGCAGGAAAGATTGTTCAATTGCAAAAGGACAATCAGTTAAGAGAGAGTGTCAATAACAGCGATATTATCAATGCAGATGGTCAAGCAGTGGTATGGGCAGCTAAATTTTTGAACAAGCCATTAAAAGAAAGAGTTGCTGGGATCGATTTAATGCAAAATTTGGTGGAACTTGCTTATAAAAATAATCATACAATATTTTTATTTGGAGCCAAAGAAGAAGTGGTCAAAAAAGTGATTGCTATTTATAGCGAAAAATACGGAAAAAATTTAATAGCGGGTTATAGGAATGGCTATTACAATAAAGAAGAAGAATCGTTTATAGCTAATGAAATAGCTTCTAGTGGCGCTAATATGTTGTTTGTTGCCATTACATCGCCTAAAAAAGAAAACTTTTTATATGAGTTTAAAAACGAACTAAAGGCAGTCAATTTTATTATGGGTGTTGGTGGTAGTTTTGATGTTATCGCCGGCCTTACAAAAAGAGCTCCTTTGTGGATGCAAAATAATGGACTGGAATGGTTTTATAGATTTTTACAAGAGCCTAAAAGAATGTGGGAAAGATATTTAGTAGGTAATAGTAAATTCATATATTTAGTGTTTAAAGAAAAGATTAAAGGCACTACCTCTTATTCTTAAAAATAAGAGCTTGTTTTGTACATTATTAAATTACTTAGTAAGTGAGAATACTATTAGCAGCAATATATCCGTATGTTTTTATTTTATTATACCTTATCATTCCTTTTGATGAGTATGTAAGAGCATTACCAAATATTTTAATGCTGATTTTAGTTTTAGCGTTCCCTTTTATAATCATAAAAAAAGATTTTAAAAAAATATCAATAAATTCTACTCTTTTATTGGTGTTTTTTATTTTATTTCTTCTTATTAATTCTCTTCTTCAGGGAAGATTTCAACTGGAT
>TARA_B110000046_G_scaffold65019_1_pt1 | contig 14088 bp, 8 predicted proteins | sample TARA_B110000046 | Tara Oceans TARA_B110000046 (sample SAMEA4397157) | marine metagenome | biome: Polar Biome; feature: [DCM] deep chlorophyll maximum layer (ENVO:01000326); material: water (ENVO:00002006), including particulate matter (ENVO:01000060) such as... | depth 40 m
TTAATACCTGAAGTAGACTTCTCTACTAATGATTCCAAGACAGCAAGAGAATTAGCTGGCGTCATTGCAATAGTCTCTCTTCTACGAACGTGCTGAATTTCTGAAATATAACTTTCGTTTTGCTCACCATTTATTAATAAAATACTTCCCAAATGGCGATGTACATTAACATAGAAGTCAACCTTAGGGGCATTCTCAAAAATACATATATTATCACATTGTGAAACAAAGACTATACTTCCATCAAATGAAGTGACATCTTCTGCTTTATCCACTTGCTTCAAATCGAATTTATAACCATAAATACTCCTTAATATTTCCGCATCAAAACAATCTGGCAATTCACCTACATATCTGATTTGGGTGTTTTTATTCTCTAATAAATTATTCCGTAGAATTGCTAAAACAGGAATCGTCTTTGATCCAAAACTTATAACATTATTTGGTTTTAGATTATTCAACTTAGCGATTACCCATTCTAGCAAGCAAGATAGTGGATGACCCAATCGAATATAGTCATAAGCAGTTGGCAATTCATCAAGTGAGGACGACTCAAAATTATTATTATTAAAAAGGATCTCAAACTGTTCTAAGAATTGAGTTTTAGCCAATCTTTCATTATAAATATCCAATCTATGAGTTGTTAAGTCCAACCAACCTTTTGGCATATTTACTAATACACTTTCAATATAATTCAGCATTTTATTTTCTTCCATAGTTTTCACCTTATAATGATCCGTAATATACATCATTTAGATTTTTATTTAAATGATACAAGTTAAGTTATCTATACTTTGAATTTTGAGAGTATTTTTCAAAAAGTTATGGCAAAAAGATATACAAATTCGCAAAGTATTGACAACTACATAATTACAATACTACCATTCGTATTTATCTCGAAATAAAGACACATATCTTTCTATTATTACAAAGGTGAATTATCACTATTCTCCTACATTGATATTACAAGAACAAATAATCACTCATAATCACCATAATCCTTTGGAAGCTAGCCATCCACACTATCCTAGCTCTTGTGAACACATATATATGTGTGTGTGTGTGTGTGTTAGACAACTTACATCTTACAAATCATCAACTGACTACTAAGATCAATGGTTTGGTCAACATAGTCTGTAGTCTTGTGGGAACTGTAATCTCTGTAATGTATTAGGGAGCCATCTAGCTCCTATAGATATTAGTGCTGGAGATATCTTACATTTAGCTGTATATAATTTCGATAAGGATAATCCTAACTACAGAATCGTATTCTTCGGTTCAGCTCAACTTACAATCGATACTTCAATATCTCAGGCTGGAGCATCCCAAACCTTCAGCGGAAAAGCATAAAATTAAAGGACATAACATAAAATCTAAAAAGATATGATTGGAAAGTATATGTAAGTATAATCAAGCTTTATATGAGACAATATTTAGTACAAAATAGGATCATAGACAGCAGATACTCACCTAATGGTGTATTAATTGCAATAGCCCTTAAAATAGCCAACTATTTAAAAATCAACGTTTTAAAAAATTTAAATGGCATTGAAAGAATATAATTAAAAATTAATTGCCCACCAGGCAACTATTTCCTATTCATCAGCATATAAGAAGTGTAAAAACTATTAATTAAAACTTTAACGTTTAAAAAATTATGAAAATTAATCAAATCTTGTTAGTACTTATTATGTTCGGATCGATGATGTTTACAATGACATCTTGCGGAGATGATGATCCAGTTCTTCCTACAGTTGAAGAAATAACAATTACAGACATAGTAGTTAACAGCGCAGATCACGAAACTCTCGAAGCGGCTGTAATCGCAGCAGGTTTAGCAGAAGCTTTAGCTGGTGATGGTCCGTTCACGTTATTTGCTCCAACTGATGATGCTTTCGCAGCTTTACCAGAAGGTACAGTAGAAGCTCTACTTCAAGATCCATCCGGTGCACTTACAGATATTTTATTGTACCATGCAGTTGCAGGAACAGCACTTAGCACAGATTTATCAGATGGATTAGTTGTTTCTACATTAAATGGTAAAAACGTAACTGTAACAATCAACAATGATGGAGTTTTTATCAATGATGCTCAAGTAACAGTTGCAGATATTATTGCAGATAATGGTGTTGTTCATGTAATAGATGCAGTGCTTCTTCCACCTACGTTAACCATTACAGATGTAGTTGTCAATAGCCCAGTACATGAAACTCTTGAGGCAGCAGTAATTGCAGCAGATTTAGCAGGAACTCTTGCTGGAGAGGGTCCGTTTACATTATTTGCTCCAACTGATGATGCATTTGCAGCTTTACCAGCAGGTACAGTAGAAGCTTTACTTCAAGATCCATCTGGAGCACTTACAGATATTTTATTATATCACGTAGCTTCTGGTACAGCACTCAGCACAGACTTGTCAGATGGTATGATGGTTCCAACTCTAAATGGAGATAGCGTAACCGTAACTATTAATGATAATGGTGTATTTATCAATGATTCTCAGGTAACTGTTGCTGATATATCAACAGACAATGGAGTGGTTCACGTGATTGACGCTGTCTTATTACCATAATAATAGCGATTAAATGATTTAAAAATCCATTTACTTACTCAATACAGTATTAAGCCACTAATCATATGATTAGTGGCTTTTTTTATTTGTAAAGTATAGTTTATATCTATTTTCACAACCAACTAAACCAAGAAAAAAGGTATGTACGGAATCAACATATTATTAGTGTTGAGAGACAATAATATGAGTAATAATAGGCTTACCAAAATTCTAATAATTATTTGGTGTAAAATACTGAATTGATTTTTTAACGCTCAAAATCCGTTGGTTTCCTTAATACCACGAAGTTTATAAATCGTCGGATATCGAAGAATAAAAAGAAGGTTTGCTTTCGCAAAATTTGAAAGGAAGAAATCGTCTTGTGTTTATTAAAAAAGCCCCTTCTACTTGCCATTATTTTTTTCCTTTCTTTAAAAAAGGTTCTATAAAAAGCGACAGACAGTATTTTTAAAAAAGAAGGTCTATAAAATACAATATTAATCAAAAAAACACTGCCATATTTAAACAGCAATGAAGGTAAATTAATTAGCAAAACGGGCAAAGGCATCAATTTAAAATAGGTATAAAAAATATTCAGCTGTATTTTCAACAAATATTCATAATCACGGATTTTGTTGACTGATTGACTGATTTTGTGTAACACTATCGCGGATGGCTCAAAAATACATTTATAACCCAAAACCGTAGCCCGCAGTCCAATTTCTGCATCTTCATAACCCGTATCAAAATATTCATCAAAAATTCCAATGTGTCTTAGCATTTTTGTGGAATATAAAGTCGCACCTGCGCAACTTCCAATGTTTTCAAAAACGGAATTGAAATTTTCTATTGGTTCTCCATGTCCAAAAGGAATGATTTCTGCAGTATTGAGCATTTTATGCCCAGCATTATCCATTTTTTTTGGATTGAAATAATTTATCATTTTACTACTTACAATATCTGCCTCATTTGTTTTTGCACTTTTTACCAAATTACTTAGCCATTCAATTTCAACTTTGGTATCATTATTTAAAAGGGCAATATATTCTACATCGGAATAATCCTTTAATATCATTTCTATTACTCGATTATTCCCCTTAGTGAAGCCAAGGTTTTGAGCATTCGCAATTATGCTTACTTTATCATTATTATTAAAATTTTCTTGAAGTGTCTTAAGATCATTCTTTTCAGATCCATTATCGATTAAAAAGACATGAAAGTTAGAATAGCTTTGTTTTAACAAAACCTCCATGCACTCCAGGGTGTCATCTAAGCCATTCCAATTCAAAACAATAACGGGGATCATTTACAACTTTTTTTCATAATCTGGAAAATTCAAATTTAAAACTGCAAAACAATTATTACAAAGTCTCCACCGTCTAAATGACAATGAAGGAAAGTTAGAATTTCTCAAACAGCTCTAAGCCAAATTCGTACAATTTTAAATCATAATAATTCTTTTCCTTTATCTTTTAAATAATGGCTGGAGAAACTTCACTTTTCGGTACGATATTTTTATTCTTTTCTGGCAATTTATCATTTATAACTAGCCATTTCGGGGCTGCATTTTTTAGCACTTCCACTGATCGGTTTGCTTGTTCCAAAATGCCAAAACTACCATATACTTTTTCTAAATTAAATTTGGCTTGAGCTAACTTATAAGAGTATGATTAAAAATTTTGCGAACTGATTTTCAAAGATTTAAGGTTCTGGCTAAAGAATCGAAATTGAATTTAGCGGGCTAAATGAATTTTTTATTCTGACGCCAGGTTCTAAAATACTTGAAAATAAGGAAGCATCGATTTATTATTTTGTTTCGACACTAGTATAGTAGGCGCATTCAAATGAAATTTTTAAACATACTCTAAGTTGGCGGTAAAACTAAAGATAATAATTTGCAGTTTCACTATAACCATACTTTTTACTAATATCGCTGCAGTAGTCTCTATAAATTTTTATTTGCTCAGCTGTCCAGCCTGTATTGTTAAGTTCGATATCAACTGATGTAGCACCTGTTGTAGATTCTATTCTTTTAGTGGTAAAAATATCGTAAATTAATTTCTGACTTTCTTCCCCGATATTTAAAAAATCACAAATTCTTTTTGATATTATTTTGGGGTAGTTTTCAATATCTCTTTGCTCAATTTCAATTGATGAATCAACAACTGAATTCCTAACTTCTAACCATGTTGTATTCCAATTAATTAAGTAATTGATTGTGTAAGTCCATAATTTAGTAGCTTTAGCCCTTCTGATGCCTCTTCGTCAAACCACTTGGCGTATGTATCATTAAAATATTTTTGCCATCCACCAACTTCTCCTTTACGATTATGGCTCAAGGCATCATGTTTTTTAAATCCAGGCATAGTATCATTAGATAGGCCTTTAGCTAATACTGGTTCAACATTTAAAAAAGAATATAATTCATTTCTTATTTTTTCTGTTTCCGCATGTAGAGTTTCATACTCTATATGAAAATAGCTAATATTTCTAAAACCCTGATCGAATTTTGAGCAAATTTCATTATCACTTAAAATATAGTGATTCCAATGTTTTGCTGTTTGTCTAAAAAATGCTTCGCAGCTCAATAATTCTTTTGGGTTTAATTCAAAATAGTCTTTGTTATTATGAAGAAGAACTGCTTTTTCTTTCATTGCCGGATATTGTTTAAGTACTACGGGAGAGGCTATTCTCATAGTATGGTAAAACCAACTCACGAGGTTATCTCGCCCATCTCTAGTAATACGTATATATTTCGAGTCAGGTATGAGCATTGTAGATAATGGCTGCGGGGTTCTATCGCAAATAATTTTATAGTTGCCTATTTTGCCAGCAATCGTTTTTAGTATTAAGGAATTAAAATCTATTTCTAATGCTGCCAAGGTTTCTTTATTGGATACAACACAGCTTCCATTAAATTTTTTAAATTCTTCAAATGACTTGTACAAAACTTGCAAATGAAATTCTCCACTACATTTAATTTCTGGATGTAAGTTTAATAATTTGCAAACCCAATTTGTTCCGGATCGAGGAAAACCTCTTAAGAATACTACTTCAGAATTATTAAAAATCATTTTTATCTAAAATTGGTTATTGATTTATTAATAAATGCAGGTAATGTTTGACTTAACATCATCCTAATTTCGAATATTTATATTGAAAACTTTTCATTTTTTTAACTACTTTTTTATCAATTAAACCTCATCACTTAAGTTAACTAACAATTCTTTTAATTCATGTGTAGTGTCGTAAGAGCTGTAAATAAAAGATAATTGAGATCCTAGTAAAAGAGAGTAACCTTTGTACAATGATTGAATGTAGTCGGTAAGATCTATGTCTTTTGTTGAAGAGATATTATTAGTGCTTATCATTGCAGTCTCATGTATGCTGTCTAATAAATGTGTAAATCCCTGTATATTTAATTTATCCTTCAAGTTATTTTCTCCATTTAATGTGTTAACATAAGATTGAAGTGCTAGTAAAAATGAAGTTAAATCTTCATCGATAAATTGCACATTTACATTTTCGCTAAATGATTCTGCTTCTAATTGAGCCTTTCCCATAAATTCTGATGGTTTGGGTATTTTTTTATCGAAAGTTTCAAAATTGTTATTAACATAAATTACATATTGTGTCAATACATTAATTGTAGATAAGGCTGTTTTTAGTTGCCTTACAATTTCAGAAATAGCAATATTGTTGTGTGTCTGGCTTAGAATTTTATTCACACTTTTGGTATCAACAAAAGCTCTCTTTAAAAAATAATAAGCAGATCTTACATGACTGTGAACCACTGCTAAATTCCCGGTGAACATTACTCTTCTTCCATCATTAACCATTCTAATACCCAAATCTAAATCTTCTGCATAGTCGCCCCTGTACTTATAATTCGTCATTATATTTTTAGGAATTAACAGTGCAATATCGGATAGTTGGCCGTTTTTTCTAACTTCATTTGCGTCATTTATATTTGAGGGTTTGTGAAATAAAACGTCTTTTTTTACTACTCCTAAGTAATTATAATGATTTTCAGATATGACTTTATAGAACAAATCACAATTCGCCCTAGGCTCTTCCGCACATGATAATGCGTCCAGCTGGTTATTTTCTAATTTGTCTAACATATTCTGAAAGAAATATATATCCGGCAAGGTTGCATCTTGCACAGTTATAAATAAGTACTTACCGCTTGCTCTATCCACTCCTAAATTTCTTGCATAGGAATGGCTAAATTCCTCCGGTTTTATGTTTATAATAGAACATCCAAATGAATTAGCAATAGCTATCGTATTATCTGTACTGCCTGAATCAACAATAACAATTTCAATCGTACCGTTTATTTTTTGATTGCGAATCATTCTTAAGTTGATTTCAAATTCATCACCTGCATTTTTTGTTGGAATAATCACTGAAATCATTGAAGCAAATGAAATATCTTTTGCAGGGTCAATATTGAATATTGAAAAATTATCAGCTATGAATGAAACAATTTTTGGTACTGTGCTGTCTACAGTATGATTATTTTCGAGTTTATCCTTAGCTGTTGCACCCAATTTATCTCTAAGTTTTGGCTTTAATATCAGCATTTCAATCTTGCGTGCTGTTTCTTTGAACTCTTCAAAAGGCACAGAGAATCCTGCATCATTTTCTACGAAATCGGGCATTCCGCCAGCTTCTTTAAAACATATTATTGGCAGTGCACATTGTGCGGCTTCTAAACAAACTAAAGGATATGGGTCCTCCCTAGCAGGCAGGTAAAATGCATCACAAGCCAGAAAATAATCTCTTGGAATCTCTTTTACACCCAAAATCGTTATATATTTATTCACCCCGGTTGATTCCATACGAGTGAGCAGTTCATCCCACGAAGGATATCCTTTTGGGTGTGCAGAATCATCCCAAGAATTATCTCCTATCCAATAAAAATGAAAATTTGTTTCTCCAAGTTTTAATAATTCAACAGCGGTTTCAATGAATAGGTCAAATCCTTTTCTCCAATAAATATTGCCGCAGCTGATAACTAAAAATTTGTCCTGCTCAAGATTCAATTCACTTCTTAGTTTTTTCTTTCTGAATTTTGTATTAGATTTTGGATAATCATCAATAAATTCATGAATAGTAATCAGTTGTTTCTCATTAGCAAAATGATTTGCGTTCAAATTATCTGCCACTGGATTAGAACAGGCAATGTATGCATCTGTATATTTATGCATATTTTTTTGTGCGTGTTCAGACACATATTTCTGTATGGATATTTCTAATTCATGTACATGTGTTAAAAATGGCGCTTTCAAAAATGCGAGTTCGTCATAAACACCAGGTGCTACAGTTGTATTACCGTAAATTAATTCAACTTTTCCTATCCAATCTCCCAAATGTTTATGTCTTTTTGTAAATTCTGGATACTCAGCTATTACCTGACTCCATCGCAGAGTAGGACAGATATTATTAAATCTTTCAAGTAAAGGTCCGTCTTGCAGTGTCAGCAACTTAAAGTCAACATTTGTATGTTTCGCAAACCATTCCATCAAATGAATAAGAATCATTTGTGCACCTGCTAAGCCGGCATCATGCGAAATAAAAAGAATTGAACCTTGTATATGTTTAAAATCAGAATGAATATTTTCAACAGTACCCCTCAAAGGTTTTTGACCAAAATCCTGTTTAGATTCTTCAGGCTTACTAAATTTCTGTTCGAAACTAATATCATTATTAGTTTTGGTTTTACGCTTTTTTAGTAGACTTATGAAATTCCTATATATAGTTCTGGCATCTTCGTTTTTTAATGCGTGTTTAAGTGTATATAGATTTCTTTTATTAATACTTCTAAAAAATGCTAGCGGACTTAATAGAATTATTGGAATGAATTTTAACCAAAGAAAAAATTTAGCTAATCTAATTTTTTTAAAAAACTCATAAGTCCCCCTAAAAGGAGCTGTTATAAATAAGCCAATTCGATGAGAAATTGAAGATTTAAGTTCACTAATTAACTTTTCTTTTTGATTACCGTCTAATGTTAGTTCTCTTACCCTGAAATCATAATGGGCTAAAGATTTTGTTTGTCCTTGGATTGTATTCTCTTTTTCATCATGTTGTTGCTTAAGATGTTCAAATGCTTTATTTGATTCTTGAACAAGGTGATTTAAGTGTTTATTTATACGAGCTTCTTCTTTTAACGCATGATCTTTCTGATCAAGAGCAACTTCATTTTTTTCTAACTCATTTTTTGCCTCATGTAACAGATTTTGTAAATATGCAGCATGTTTTCTTAATTCATCATTGGTTGTGCGTAGTTCTTTAACGCCCTTAATATCCGTGATATCTTTGTTATAGAAAAACTTGCTAGTTCTTTGATATTCTGCATAAAACTGGTTAAGATGTGTTAGTAATGCTTTATCCGATATTTCGTTTTTTGCAAGTTGCTTTAATAAACTAAAATATTCACTTACCATTGCTGGTATTTTATCAGATGTTTTTTGAGAAGAACTATTGTAATGTCTAAGCTTGGGATTTACAAATTCTTCGATTTCTGTTTCAACTTCTTTTAGAAGAACGGAATAGTTATACTTAAAAAACTTGCTAAGTCTTTTAAGTGTTCCTGTGGGAGATTTTAAAAAATCAGGAAAATCAATAAAAATTCTTTTTTCTCCTCTCGTACTTAATTCAATTGCCATCAAATAATTAGTCCAGAGTATGTGTGATTTTTGAATTGAGAAGTGATCTCTATTTTCTAATGAAAGACCAATCTCAATTGGTGATCTAAGTACTACACAATAGTTTGGTTTAATTTGTAATGTTTCAAATACTGATTTCCAAAATGGGAGTAAAATTCCGAATCTTGGATCCTTAATGGCAATATTGTTTTTTCTATTAAATTCCGAATTAATAATTTGTATCGCATCAAGTTTGCTTTGCTTTAGTCGTTCGTCTTCCTCCCATTTTTCAGGTAAAAAAAACATGGAATCCCATGACGCGTTGAAGTAGCCTAATATTTTATCATTTAATTCTACTATTTTATTATTCTCAAAATATCCCTTTACATTATATTCATTGGCTTGCATTATGTCCCTACCTAAATCAAATCCTGCTATTTTTAATGCCCCTGTAAAAGCAGAGGTTCCACTCCGATGCATTCCAAGTACAATAACTATATTTCCAATATGGTTTGCCATGTCAGCTTTATTACTCATATAAATTTACGATTGATATTTTAGATTTTAAATTAAGAAAATGTGTTGAGTCGTTAAAAACAGAAATAAAAGATCATACAAATTACTGAAAATCAGCATACTAAAGGCTGTCTGACTAATCTTATATATGCTAATATGCATGATTATAAGGCAATATACTGCAAAGTAAAGCAAACTCTAAAGAAGTACACTAAAGAACATTTTGAATTCGGAGGAAATATTCAGTTTTTTCCAAATAAACCGAAAATGACAGATTTAGAAATCATAGCCTTAAGTATAAAACCAGAGTGTTTTCAAATCAACTCAGAAAACTTACTTTGTCAAACTTCAAGAATGAATATCCCTATTTAAGTAATGATCTACCTCACAGGACAAAATTCAACAAAGGAGAGAACGTTTGACAGAAACGATGAGCCATTGTTTGCGTTCGATATCAGATAGGATATGCGAATCTGTAGAATCGAAAACCCTAATAATAGATTCTATGCCGATTCCAACTTGTCGAATATTATGAGAGTAAACATCGAAAACATGACGTAAACTAGCTGTAGATGAAGTGCAAGCTGACAAGGGGGAAAATGTAATTTTAGGCAAGTGGTATATTGGGAAAAGTGTAAAATATTATAAACATTGCACTTTTTTTGAAGATGAACAAGTAAAGCATGCTAGTACTACAATAATGCATAACCTGGCGGAATAGTTACTTACCCAGAAAAAGACCTTTTTCACTACATATTTTCTACATTTGATGAATTGGGGCGCCAAGTTGGTCTTAAAGTAAATTTAATAGGCAATTGAATCACCCAAGAAATCAACAAATAATGGTCTTTACACATGGATAATAATCAAATAACAAAAGAAGCAACTAATGCTCCATTGATTTCAATAATTATTATTTTTTATAACATGCCTCGTGAGGCGCCCAGAACTCTTTTTACACTAACACCTTCTTATCAAAAATTTGACGAGAAACTCTACGAGGTTCTGGTAATGGACTTTGGGTCCTCTCCACAGCTAGACGAAGAAATGGTGTGTTCAATGAGTAATAATTTTAGGTTTTATCATATCAGCAAAAATCACCCATCTCCTGCTTCTGCACTAAATGAAGGCGCTCGATTAGCGCGTGGAAAACTTTTGGGATTTATGATTGATGGTGCAAGAATGTTATCCCCCGGAATTTTGCACTATGTGTTTTTAGGATACCGTACTTTTAAAAATCCTCTTATAACTACATTAGGATTGCATTTAGGACCAAAGATTCAGTTTAAAGCAGCGTTGGAAGGTTACAATCAAAAAGTTGAAGATGAATTACTAGATAGTATTGATTGGGAAAATAACGGATATGAACTATTTAAAATTTCTTGCTTTGCGGGCTCTTCAAGATTTGGGTGGTTTGGACCACTTGGTGAAAGTAGTTGTCTTTTCTTAAAAACTTCATTATTCAATGAAATTGCCGGCTTTGAAGAGGCATTTAACATGCCTGGGGGAGGGTTGGTCAATCTTGATTTTTATGCTAGAGCTTCTTCACGTCCTGATGTTGAATTAGTACAAATTTTGGGAGAAGGCACCTTCCATCAATTTCACGGAGGTGCAATGACCGGAAAATTAGGAGAACAACGTAAAGAAGAATTTAACAAACTACATTCTCAGTATTTAGAAATACGGGGCAAACAATTCCAAATTCCTCTCAAGCGCTCACATTATATTGGACACACACCTGTATCTGCATATGAGAGTTTGAAAAATTCTGTTGAAGGAATACATCAGTTTAGGATGAGTTCACCGGAAGATGCAAAAATTTATGAAAAAGACAAAGTACCGCCTGATTTTCTAATAAGCACTGCAAGAAAGCAAAGGGCATTAATAATTCTTGGAATGCATAGAAGTGGTACAAGTATGTTAGCTGGTTCATTGAGACAAACTGGATTAAGTCTAGGTAATATTAATACAAAAGCAACTCATAATAAAAAAGGAAATATGGAGCATCCAGCTATTATGCATATGCAGGAACACCTATTAATTTCAAATGGCGGTTCATGGGATAATCCACCTAATGAAATTAAATGGGAAAAGCTACATCTTTCAGTAAGGGACCTTTTTATATCTAGTTTTAAAGAGGAGGACATGTGGGGGTTCAAAGACCCAAGAACGTTGTTAACTATTGAGGGATGGTTAGAAGTTATTCCTGATGCGGAATTTGTAGGCATTTTTAGAAATCCTTCTTCTGTGGTACAATCCCTTCAGAAAAGAAATGACTTCACGATTGAAAAAAGTCTTGAACTTTGGAAAATTTATAACGAGCGATTGCTTCAATTGCATAATATATATAACTTCCCGCTTATCGAATTTCATCAAAATATCTCATTACTGACAAACAAGTTAAACGAATTAGTACAAATTCTTAATCTTCCTTCCAGACAATTTAAATTGTCCTTTTTTGAAGAAAAATTACGCTCAAATGAACCCATGCATTTCACAATACCTGATGAAATTAATAATCTTTACACTGAGCTAAAAAACCGTGCGATTTAAATAGTAAAACACCGCTTTTTTTTCAATGGATAAAAGAATGATGTGATTTAAAGATGTATGTTAAAATGATTTGTTTGTGCTTGGTTTTCAAATTGAAACGATTTTTGTGGAGCTTAGCCATAGCTAAGTGACGAAAAAAATGTGATAAGTTAAGAATCAATGACATGCAAAGGAATTAACAATATGTTTTTAAATCACATCAATAATAAACTATAGTTATCGAAAGCAAAGCGAGGCCATTTTTTTTGGATAATTAAATGTAATGGTAATTTATAAAAGATTACTAATTATGGGAATTCAGAAGTGAGAACCGTTTTAAATTATTCGACCCTGAGCATTTTCTTTCTATCAATGACTGAATTTTGCCGGGGATTTAACCGGCCTTAGCTGGCTTAGTTATTTGAGTTATATTTTACCGTTAAAAAGCTACAAGTGTTTGAGCGATAGCGAGTTTTGTAGGTTTAGGTAAAATGTGAGTCAAATGACGTTAAGAGCCAGTTTTCAATAGTTTATTTTTTGAAATAAAAGGAAATTTTACTTATGAATATCCCTAATTACGGTTTGTAAGGAAAGCTTGCCTTGCTTTATACAAGAATGTTATTTTATATTAGAATCATGTAGATACGCTTACAAAAGTAAGTAAAACTGCGTTTTATTGGGGTGTATAAACTAGTTCGCACTAGTGTCTATTTCGAAACCCATTTCTTTTACAAATTGTATTTGTTCATGAGAAAAAATATTTAAATTATAGTTCTTATATCGATTAGTTGAACTAGGGATACTAGCTATATCATACAGTTCCTTAAGCTTGGCGGACGAGATAGTGATTTCACAAAATTGTAATATTCTATCAATTTCCTTTTGGGGACTTTGGCAAAACTCAGAATGTTTGACCATCAAGAACCTATTTTCAAAACCTTTTGAATTAGCAATGGCATCTTTGGTTGATTCAATCCAATAATCTAATTGCTTGACAGCTAATTCATTTTTATTTTCATTTCCATTTAAATAAATTTGATACTTCCATCCCCAGTTTTTAAGTTGATTTTTATTTTTTGAGAATGCCATATCCAGTCCATTTCTTAATACATGAATGTATTTAAGATTAGGAAATAAATTAAAAATTTCGTTCACATATATTTGAGTGTTTGGCTCCTTCCATCCCCAAATATCACGTGAGATTTCTTTGCTAAATAGTAATTTAAACACGTTTAAGTAGAATTTTAATCCAGATGAATGAGTAGGATTTGTGTATCCTGATTTATAAAACACTATTAGATCTTTGAGAGATATTTTTCCAGTCTCCATGAGTTTTTTAAAAGAAAGCAGATTTTTGTTCTTTTCATCAAGTGATGCCTTTTTATACCATTCTGGATTTTTTAATAATCTTGTAAAAAATAAATTATCATTAGCACTATTTAGGTCATCCCCCATAAAAATGCCCGCTTGAATTAAAACTTGCGCAATTGCTCTTGTACCGCTACCGCCTAATGCTCCTATTGATATTATCTTTTTATTCATGGGTTTAACTTTTTTTGTGCGTTTGTAAAAAGGCAATTTTGAAGTTTTAGGTTGATTCACCGCAGTTCTGCTGATTTGACAATATCACAAAAAGTCTCTACAATACGGGAATAAAGAGGTTTCGCACTAAACGAATAGCCCAACTTTCAATTAAGAAAGAAGGGCTATTATTATCTGAAAATAAAAAGCAATTTACTTCGCTACTATAATCTTCTTTGTTGCAAATCTATCACCTGTACTTATACGGATATAATATACTCCTGAAGCCAAATCAGTAGCATCAACTGGGTATACATT
>TARA_B110000046_G_scaffold59238_1_pt1 | contig 14047 bp, 8 predicted proteins | sample TARA_B110000046 | Tara Oceans TARA_B110000046 (sample SAMEA4397157) | marine metagenome | biome: Polar Biome; feature: [DCM] deep chlorophyll maximum layer (ENVO:01000326); material: water (ENVO:00002006), including particulate matter (ENVO:01000060) such as... | depth 40 m
ATGATGACCGCGTCATCTGTTTCTTTGCATTTCTCCGAGTGCGAGAATTTTCCTATCGAGTGATGAAATGGCAACGGTTGCTGGATCAATTCCTTGTTGACAGATACCGAGCCAAACTTGAACAAAAATATCTCGGTGCGAGAGAACATGCTTCACCTCACCGATGAATTCTAATGATTCAACACCAATTTTCTCTGCCATCTTCGGTCCCCAAAGTCCGGCCAGAATCCCATCCTCTCCTCGTTGAACCAGAAGAGGAAGGCCAGACGAATCGTATCGGAGTTCACACATGAGGTCAAGTCGTTTTCGTTTGATTCTTTTCGGTTCAGGATAGGAGGTGGCGTCGTGTTGACCGGAGCAACTTGGAGCAATAGGGCAGTCGTCACACTTCGGTCGTTGAGGCGTACATACTGTCGCACCCAATTCCATTACAGCTTGATTCCAATCTCCAGCATCAGGTTTGAAGAGGTTTTTCTCAGCCCAATGTTCAACTTCCTTTGTTGAAGGGTTTGCTGACTTCATCTGACGGGCCATCACTCTGCGAATATTACCGTCGACACAGGCTACTGATTCTCCGTAAGCAATACTGGCTACGGCTGCTGCTGTGTAGGGACCAACTCCTGGCAACTGGAGAAGTTGATTTGAAGTTGTAGGCAAGACGCCGTCGTGACCTCCTTCTGTTGAAGGGAGACAAACCTGGCGTGCCAATGCATGCAGTCTTCGAGCACGGCTGTAGTAACCTGCACCTTGCCAGAGGAGGAGAACCTCATCGACATCTGCCTCTGCCATCGAATGAGGTGTCGGAAAGCGTTCAACTAATTTGAGCCAATAGCCAATACCTCGACTGACCTGGGTTTGTTGAAGTAATATCTCTGAGAGAAGAATCTTCCAACCGTCGCTGGTATGACGCCAAGGCAAATCGCGTTTTGTTTCAGCATACCAAGCGAGTAAAGTGCTTTGAGAGAGTGTTGCCACTGTGCCACCTCATCGGTTGCTCAGGCTTCTGCTGGTTCAACTTCCGCCTTTTTGGCTTCGATAGCAGCGTCGTTCGCTTTGATTTGTTCCCAGACAATTTCTGCGATATCTTTGACTTCCATCTCAGAACCAATTGCAGTCAATCCGTCGGTAACCATCGTAGAACAGAATGGACATCCAACAGCGACGGTATCTGCACCGGTCTCTGCCAGTTCCTTTGAACGGATGACGTTGACACGGTCATGGTCGTCATCGACATGCTCTTCCATCCACATTTGTGCTCCACCTGCACCGCAACAGAACGATTCCTTGCCATGTCGACCAACTTCAACATCGACACCACCAATTGCATCACGAGGTGCATCAACTTCGCCACCAATTCGGCCAAGATAACATGGGTCGTGGTAGGTAACTGAACCGTCATGCTTTGGTTCAGGTAACTTTCCTTCTTTTTGCAGGTGATTGATCAATTGTGAATGGTGCATAACTTCGATGTCTTCTCCACCGTAGTCTTTGTACTCTTTTCCGAGGGTATGGAAACAGTGAGGACAAGAGGCAACGATCTTTTTGACGCCAATATCTTCAAACGTGGACAAATTGGTTTCAGCAAGCATCTGGAAAAGATATTCATTTCCTGCACGTCGAGCAGCGTCACCACTGCATCCTTCTTGCATACCGAGGATTCCAACATCGAGGCCAGCCTCTTTCATGATGCTAATTGTATCACGTGCAACTTTCTTGTTTCGTTCGTCGAAAGAGGCTGCACAGCCTGCGAAGTAAATGTATTCTGCAGGTTCTGCAACTTTGACATCAAGACCTTCAGCCCATTCTCCACGTTCGTGAGAAGGTAATCCATAGGGGTTTGAATCGGATTCCAGGTTTTCAATCATAGCCATAAGCGGCATAACCGTATCTTCAACGGATTCATCAAACTCCATGCGCTCCATCATCAAATGGCGACGAGCATCGGTTAATTTGGGCACATGGTCAATGTAAATTGGACAAGCCTCGACACAAGCGTGGCAGGTCGTACACGCCCAAATGGCTTCTTCACCAAAGCGAGCGATGATGTCTTGCTCAGGGGTTTCTCCAGCAAGTAAGGTACTTGCATTATCGTTTGCATAATGGCGGACATCGTGAATAATTTGCATTGGGTTCAACGATTTACCAGAGGCATAAGCGGGACATACATCCTGGCATCGAGCACAGGAAGTACAAGCCCAGCCATCAATCAAGTTTCTCCAAGTCAAATCGGTATAATTTACTGTTCCAAAAGATTCGATATCCAAGTCATCAAGAGGCACTGCCTTTCCATCCTCGCCCCGAGCAAGTGGTTCCATGGCAGCCATTGGGCGCATATCGTGGAAGAAGACATTCGGGAATGCCATCACCAAGTGCATGTGCTTTGAAAGAGGTATGAGGAATAAGAATGTCGAGATTGCAAGCATGTGCATCCAATAAGCACCAACAACTAATGTTGTGCTCGGTACAATACTCGAAGCCACCCAAGAACCAATCGGCTCCCAAGTGGATGAGACGGTGGATTCACCAGCTTCAACAAAGAACGCTGTGACGGTAATGGTCATAATGAGTATAAGAATAAAATTACCTTCAAGTTGTGATTTCCCCTTGAGTTTTTCTGGCGTGAAAATAAGACGCCGGATTAAAGCAGCCATACATCCGATGAGTGCGATAGTATAGCCTGTTTCGACAACGAGATTCCAAGGACCTCGAACAATGTTTGGAAGAACATTGTGTGAAAACCAATTCGCTGTGGCCAAGTCGAACATATCTGTTGAAAGCATCAAGAAGCCCCAGAACATGAGGACGTGAATGACACCTGCTACACGGTCTTTGAGGACTTTTTTCTGTCCAAGCCAGCCTGTAAGAACTTCCTTGACCCGTGCCCCCCAATTATCAAAACGATCGTCAGAAGAGCCCACGAGGACCAATCGGGATGCCTTGATGACTTGATAGAGGAAAAAGGAACCTGAAATGCCGCCAAGAAGAACGAGTATGAGCCACCCGGATACGGGGCCATATGTCATTGTCAATGGATGTTCCATCTCATATCAGCTCGAGGGAAAGTTTCCCCTAGCCAGTGGCAGACAAGTTCAATCCTTCAATGCACCGATAATTTACACTCAATGACCGACGACTAAGAACAAGGGATATGAAGCGAAGGGTGCTCGTGAAGACAAGGGGGATTGAATGGGACGAGTAACAGCGAGCGCTCCGGGAAAATGCATTCTCTTTGGAGAACATGCCGTAGTCTATGGCCAACCAGCAGTTGCAGTCGCCATTGAACAGCGAATTTCTGTATCGATCGAGACATTGGGTTCAGCCAGTGAAACTTGGAAAATCGATGGAATGCAATTTGAACCAAAACGACACCCCCATGTTCAAGCCTTACGAAACCGCTTATGGCAATCCCAAAAGGGCGCACCGAGCCTCACAATTCGAATCAGTGGAGACATCCCCCCCGCATCTGGTCTGGGATCTTCGGCTGCCCTTTCCGTTGCTGCAAGTGCCGCATTAAGAACAGCACGTGGTCGATGGTTCAACGCAGTTGGTCAACCACAAAACGCTGAATCTTGGGCTGAAGGATATTCAAGCCGGTTTGCGAATGAGAAATTGTATTCAATTGAAGACCAAGAAGTCAATGCTCGCCGTGGGGGCGAGGTTGGAAGCACCAAGCATTATGTCGCAGATGAAAGCATCGTCAATATCGATGAATGCGCTATACTCGCTCATGCAGTCGAAGCGGTTTCGCAGGGTGGCAGAGCATCTCCAATGGATGCTTCAACATGCGCACACGGTGGCGTTATACTCCTTTCTGATACACTCGAATCACAGGACGAATACCTCTACACCCGTCGACTCAGAATGTCAGAAGGTGAACGAATCTGGCATTTACATTCAATCAATTTGCCAAAACCGACCGAAGAGGTCTTCTTAGTTATCGGCAATACGGGAGTACATGCACCAACATCGCATCAAGTTGCCAAAGTTGCTGCAGCGATTGAAGCACATCCTGAACGAATGAAAGAAATTGAAACAATAGGTATGATCGCTCGTCGCGGGATTCAATCGTTGCGAGAAGGAGATTATGCAGCAGTCGGAAGGGCGATGAGTGAAAACCAAATCATGTTACAAGGCCTCGGTGTATCTTGCCCCGAATTGGAAAACCTGATTCGTGCTGCTGCCCCAACGGCATTGGGTGCAAAACTCACGGGTGCTGGAGGCGGAGGTTGTATGGTGGCTTTGACAACCAATCCTAAACAGACAAGTGAGGCCATAGAATTGGCAGGTGGCAGAACGCTCATTTCCAAATTTGGTAACGTCGGCTTATCCATCGATAAGACCGAAAATCTGCCATTATGGGCGACTCAACCAGAGGCATAGTCGCAGTGGCCTCTTTATCAAGAGGATAAGTGCTATGGTGCCTGCCTTCTTTTTATATAGTCGTTATATATGGCCCAACTATGACAACTGATGAAGAACGTCTAACTGTGGTAAACGTCGTTGCGAGTACCCGAGTCGCTGAGGAACTAGATTTGCCGGATATTGCTATCCAGCTTAATTGTGAATACGAACCTGAACAATTCCCTGGTGTTGTTTATCGTGTCGTCGACCCTAAACTTGCCATTCTCATGTTCCGTTCTGGCCGTGCTGTTTGCACCGGTGGAAAAAATGAAGATAACATCAAAGTTGGTATTGAGCGAATGATCGATGACCTTCGTAATGCTGGAATCGAAACTTGGGATCTCGACCAAGTTGAAATTGAAGTTCAAAACATGGTTGCTACCTACGCTCTCCACTACCCTGAAGATTATGATGGAAAAGACAAGTTCACCAACGAACCACAAGCAGGCGTTCCTCGTAAACTCAACTTGAACAATTTGACATTCCACTTACCTTTCGACAAAGTTGAATACGAACCAGAACAATTCCCTGGTTTGATTTACCGCCTTGACTATCCAAAGGTTGTTTGTTTGATTTTCGGAAGCGGAAAGATGGTGATTACCGGTGCACGTCACAAGGACGAAATTCTTGAAGCCGTTGAAATCATTAAGGACGAATTAGCTGACCTTCTCTGATTTTACCGTACTCATCAAGAGAAGTCTTGATGTTCTATTGCGAACGTGGCCAACCATGGGCAAAGGCTCGGTTCGACTTGCATCTCCTTTGATGCTCGTCCTGTTGTTGTGTTTAGCATCGGTTCAACCGATACTTCTCACGCCCACTTTGGACGATGTTCCATTTGTACAATTTGCATCAGAAGATCCAGGTGTAAGCGATGTACCAACATGGAAAGTTGGTGACAAATGGATCTATTCAGGGACATTTGACCCAACAAAATTAGTCACTGATTCTGGCGTTCAGGCCACAGTTGGTGAGATTTATGGAGATACGACTGCGCAGGTTATGGCCATTACCGAACGTTCCGTCGACAACATGACTGTTCTTGCCTATACATTACGCACATCTGCTAACTTCGACAAATCCGGAGTCTCTCTGGATGGTTACAATGGCAATGTCTACATTACGTTCGAACAAACCGAATATCTACGAGTGAGTGATTTATCATCGATTCGCAGTGACTTAGAACTGTACATTCGATTCGTACCATTTGGACTCTCAAGTCTTGCGCAAGTCTTGGGTGACATTACGATTACAAATACCTACAGTCCAGTAAAAGAAGTCTATGATTTCCCTCTGCGTGCAAACGAACAATGGACAACAACAACGACTGCTTCTTCCGCTTGGTCGGGTTCAAGTGATTACATCACTCCCTTCCCAGTCCCTTCATCGGATACCAACAGCACCACATGGGAAGTTACCAGTATTGGCAAACCCCGCAACAGCTATGGCGAAACTATTGCTTATGGCGGTTGTAATGCTTCGTATGAACTCACCTCGATTAACAGCGATGGTGACCAAAGTGGATATCAATGGTATTGTCCCGAAGCCCGAAACTTTGCTTGGCTTCACACAGAAGATGACATTGGACTCGTCATCGATTTCCGTCTCAAAAGATACATACCGCTCGATTCAACAGGCGTTGACCAATACAGCAACCCTGGTACTCGTGATGAATGCCTGGTTGTCGATTTAGATGCCGACATCACCGCGCTCAATACCGCTATGCCGGTGTGGGTGAATGCCTCTTCCAATTGTTTTTCTCAAATTTCGGGCATCCCATTGGAATTGCGTCATGAAGCAATGGATCAAGTGGTCATGGTAACCACTGCCAGCAACGGGAGTGCATATGCTGTTCTCGACATGGGTGATGCGAGAGATTCTTCCAGTTCTGCGTTCGATTGGGCAAGTCATGGAATTGTTGCAAGAATCCAACCTTCAAGTTCTTCCTCCTTTGGCAATGTTGTTGGTTCAACGACCTTGACATTAGATGAATATTTAATCGGACTCGATTTGATTTCGAGCGATACATTTGCGAAAGTATTACGCAACCGCAGTGGCGTAGTAACAGAACTGAATTCATTATCGGGTTGGAATATATTGCCGGGTGATGAATTAATGGTCGAAGTAGCGATCCAAAATCGAGGAATCTCTTCAAGTATTCCCACAACCATGTCGATCACACAACCTGACGGTCAAGTTTCATCCCATGTACTTCCCTCTCTTGCAACATATGAAGCTCACAAAGTGAATTTCACTTGGGTGGTTCCGAACGATCAAGAAATTGGCATTATCCCCGTATCTTGGCAAGCAGATCCCGAACAAGTAAACAGCGCAGATGCAGATATGAGCAATAACTATGCTGAAATCTCGATGTTTGTCGGACGCCTTCCAACACCTCAAGTCACCAACACTTCAGCGCTTACCCTTGAAGAAATTCAACTTGTAGCGGATGGTAGTTTTGATGAAGATGGCGGTGAAGTTTCTTGCCTTTTCAAAATCCCGTATGATGAAGGTTCATGGAATTGGGCTTGGGAAACAATCCCTTCAGCATCATGTTTGGTCAATTGGACATGGACCAATAATGGTGATTATCCCGTCGAAGTAACGGTGATTGATGAAGAACGAGATGAACAGAAAGCGACCATGATGGTATCGATTCAAAACAGACATCCGAACATCGGAATCATGAGTGCTCGAAATGAAGCGAAAGTGGAGCATCCAATTACGCTCTATGCATTTGCCAATGACTCTGATTCAGAAGAGGTTTGGCCAGGCGTTGTCGATGTACATTGGCCCAATGCTCTGTGTAAGGAAGGCTACTACACTCGCGTCTGTACAACCACTGCGGCAACCGAAGGTTGGCATACCTTTACCGCAGTGGCAACCGATGATGATTCGGAGACTACTGCGGCTACCTTTGATGTCTATTTCACCAACATTGCGCCTTACAGTGCATCCATAGCCTTACAGAAAAACAATCAATTCATCGAAAGTGATGAACAGCAAATTTGGCAGTTAGATGAAGATGAAAGCGTGGTGGTAAAAGGCCAGGCTCTCGATTCGGTGGATGATTTGGAAAGCCTAACGCATACATGGTGGCCAGACGGGCAACAACCTTCCCTCATGTACTCCTTTTCTGGAAGAACCTCCACCTTCCCAATGCAATGGGACACGTCAGGGCTTCATACCATTCGTTTAGAAGTAAGTGATTCAGATGGCGAAGCAAGTCGTGTCGAAGAGCGATGGATTAACATTCGAAATGTTCCACCGACGATTGAGCCACTGGTATCTCTTTTACCAATTGCAGAAGGCCAAAGTATCACCATTGAAGGAAATTCTACTGACACCCAAAGTGATATTGAATCCTTAGTCAAATGTTGGGATATTGACCCTGGAATCGACAGCGATGACATCGGTGGAGCCGATGATGATTGTGACATCCGTGGAGATGTTCTTGAATATGCATGGAACAGAAGTGGCTCTCATACCATCATCTATCACGTCACGGATGATGACGGTGCGCAATCAAGTGAAGTGCTCACCGTTGAAGTCCTCAACATGCCACCAATTGTTCGTTTGAAGAACATCGAATGTATTGCTTATCAGGACTGTGTGTTAAGTGCTGAACAAACCATTGATTCGCTGAATGATCTCAACGGTCTAACCACCGTATGGGACTTGGACATCACGATTGATAGCAATGGAGATGGAATCAAAGATAACGACGCTGATTTAGTTGGTTCAACCGTCATCCATATGTTCCGCAAAGCAGGAAATATTCGCGTTAAAGCAATGGCTTGGGATGAGAATCCCGAACGGCCCGGCCAGTCAACGATGGTCGTCGAAGTTGCACCACCAGAACGAACTTCAATCGAGCAAGTCGGTGCCGCATTGATTGGAGATGAAGCAAATCCTTTAGCTCAAATAGGATTACTACTGGCAACCTTGTTCATTCTCGCATCGTTCACACGCCGCAAAAAGACCCGGCCAGACGAGGAATCTTGGCAGCAGGGCGGCCTTGAAGGAGAAGACTTGTCAGAACAGGTATTCGAACAACAATCACTGGTTGATGAAGCACAAACACGACGCCCGAAGGCACCCCCTTCTGATCAAATGTTTGCTCCCACCTCCCAGGCACCTGACGTACAGATGCAACCCGAAAACGAAGTTGTATCCGAATCGAACATCACTCCTGTAGAACAGACAACGGAACCACAGAACTTGCCCTTACCAGAAGGAGGACTACCAGAAGGTTGGACTCAAGAGCAGTGGAGCCATTATGGACACCAGTATATTGAGGCTCAATCATCATACCCTTAACTGGATTTGAGCGGGTAAATCGAGTCTTCAAGTAGGAGAACGCTTTCGGAGTTGTATGATTCGCTTTCGACCTGTCGTCTTAGGATTGATTTTCTTAATGTTGGCTGCTCCGTTGACAGGTATGATTTCTCATCACACTCTCGCTCTTTCTGAACATAATATTCAATCAGCAGAAGGCTGGGATACAGACAAAGATGTACCAACATGGAGAATCGGAGATGAATGGGTCTATGAAACCAAATTCGATGTTGCTCAATTAATTGCTCAGGCAAATGTATCCGCATCACTCAACACGCTTACTGGCGATACAACATACACCGTTACTGATATCTTGTTCACCACAACCGATGGCACTCAGACACTCGTTTACAAAGTTGAAATCGACGGTGATTTCACTTCTGGGAACAGTGGAGCAACCTTAGAAGGGGTCTCAGGTCGCCTTAACATCGGCTATGAAGGTGAAGATTTGATTCGTGTTCGTGACTTAGCACAGGTAAACTCGGAATTCACACTCGATGTGAAATTCCGCCCGTTCAATCTTGGATTCTTGGAACAAGACATTGCTGAAATCACTTTTGATACAATCTATGAACCTCCTAAGGAAAGGAATGATTTCCCAATTCATACGGGCGACCAATGGTACATGCCGTTTTACTCTTCGACGGGTGTAAGTGGAAGTTCAGATTATTTTGACCCGTCAGAATTCGATACACAAGGGCCTGAGAACAGCAGTTGGCAGATCACCGCCAATGGAGTCCCAGGTGATAGCAGTAATACCGTATCTTACACGGGTTGCGATGACTCTTACAAAATCAATGAATGGAACCAGACGGGTGTTTCATCAGGATTCAACTGGTATTGTCCTGCTGTACGTTTCAATTCGTGGATTCGTATCTCAAATGCTGCCGGATTCACCATCGATTGGTTACTGAAGTCCTATTCACCTGCTGATTCATGGGGCGTTCAAGCCACTTCAAACCCGGGTGCTCGAAATGTAGTCGTCGATGTTGACCTCCAATTCTTGGCAACACTGCCAAACTCTGAGCAAACCGTTTCAGTCACCTATGAGACTTCACCAGGCGGCCAACCTCAAGGTAACAAGAACATGCAAGTTCGATATGAATCGACCGACCTCATCGCTAGCCCAACAACCGATGGTTCAGGGATGCTTGAATACACACTCAATGTCACTGATGGAATGGACAACACTCCTTCGAGTGACGATTATTCGAGTAATGGGATTATTGTGTGGGACCCTCTCACTGAAATCATCGGTGCTGCAACGGTAGTCATTGACCTCAACGTCGTAGCGATTGATTTAATCGCTCAAAGTGATTCAATCATTGTATCACGTGACCGCAATTCAGAGGTCGTTATCTTGAACCAAGCCATAGGATACGGAGCATTACCAGGTGATATGCTTTCATTCTCTATCCCCGCTCAAAATCGGGGCGTCTTAGCATCTCCAGCAACAGAAATCGAAGTGATAACCCCTGATGGAGTAAGTATTCGTGAATCTGTACCTTCGATTCCATCGTACAGTGAACAACGCATTACTGTCAACTGGACGGTGCCTGCTGATGCAGCCATCGGTGACCAGACTCTTTCGTTCACGGTCGACCCTGATGAATTGGTCACAGAGGACGCAAACCGAACCAACAACGAAGCAAGTATCGATATTTTCATCGGACGTGCACCAACTGGAGTCTTCACTTTTGATGAAGGAAAATATACCTTTGATAATATAATTCTGAACGCATCAGGAAGTTTCGATGAAGACGGAGGAGATGTTGATTGTCGGTTTGAACTTGAATCAAAGCCTGGATTAATCGAAGTTCTTGAAGCACCAGATTGTGTAACGCAATGGAATTGGAGCGATGACGGTGATTGGCTGGTTAAGCTGATTGTGTTTGATGAAGAACTCGATGAAGACATCATTGAAATGAATGTAACAGTCCTCAACAGAGCACCTTATCTCAATCTCAGCATGGTCGAGAGTATTGATGTCGAATCGGAAATCACTCTTGATGCCACGGACAGTGGCGACCTTGACAGTATTTCACCACCAGGACAACAAGTTAGCGTAACTTGGCCTGGCCTCAATTGCCAAGAAGGACTGACACAACCAACATGCACCTTTACTCCGATGGGAGAAGGTCCTCTCGACATCACTGCTGTGGCAACTGATGATGATGGAGATACAACAACCATCACTACAAGTTTGAATGTCTTGAATATTGCACCAACTTTGGCATATCCTGAACTTTGGTATGGCGGTAATAATTTGACTGCAGATTCAATGGGTGTCTGGGAATTAAACGAAGATCAAGTTGCTTTGCTGCGTATTGTTGGTGATGACACACTGTCCGACCGCGATGAAATCAACATTGAATGGAAACCTTCAGATTTGGAACCAAATTGGACGGAGACCACCAATGGACCGTCTTCAACCGCTACGGTATCTTGGCCGAATTCAGGACTTCAAACCATTCAGGTATCGGCCTATGATAACGATGGGGCTCGTTCAGAGATACGAACGGCTATGGTCAATATCGTCAACGTCGCACCAAGCATTACTGGCTTAGGGTCAACTGTTCCTATTTTTGAAGATGATAACCTCACATTAAATGTTCAAGTTTCAGATACTGCTTCCGACCTTGAAAGTCTTGAAGTGTGCTGGGATACCGATGTATTGGTCGACAGCGACAGCGATGGTAACTTTGTCAATGATTGTGAATCTCAAGGTATGGAATTGACCACTGCATGGTCAACACGAGGAATTCGCCAAATTACTGCGACTGTCACAGATGATGATGGGGCACAAGCGATGACCTCAGTGAACATCAGCGTACAAAACCTACCACCTTCAGCAGCAATCACAAATTCAAGTAACGTATTTGAATTGACAGAAGGCGATAACATCACCCTTTCAGGATTGAGTTCACGAGAAACTGAGGGTGACAAACTCACGTTACAATACGATTGGGACAGTGACCTCATCGACAGTAACCTCGATGGTGATTTCACGGGTGAAGTTGATTTTAGTGGGCCCGAATACACGCTCACCAATCTCGCACCGGGACAATGGACATTCACACTCACAGTCACCGATGATGACAGTGAAACTTCGAGTACGAGTATTACGCTTACCGTTACGGAAAAACCTGCTGAAGGATTTGTAGATTCCATCAGTGCTGCAATTGGATCTGTTCCTACCGCAATCATCGGAAGCCTTGCGTTTATTGTCGTAGTCCTTGCAGGATTCTTGCTACTCACTCGGGGAAGAAAAGAGGAAGAGGATAAATACTCCTCGTTCGCAAATGTTCCATCAATCGAACCACCAATGGCTAGCCCACAATATGCAATGGACGCCCCTGCTGTACAAACTCAAACCGACATATATGCTCAACAACAACCAGACATGTATGCTCAACCTGCCCCTGCTGCTGACCCTTATGCACAACCTGCCCCTGCTGCTGACCCTTATGCTCAACCGGACATGTATGCTCAACCCGCACCAGCTGCTGACCCTTATGCACAACCAGACATGTATGCCCAACCTGCACCAGTTGCTTCAGCAACTGATGCCTTGGCTGCAATGAGTGCATTTGCAGAACCTACCGTTCAACAACCTGTTCAGCCAGCACCTGTTCAAACAGGCCCTGCACTTCCAAGTTCAGGTCTGCCCGACGGATGGACAATGGAACAATGGCAACACTACGGAGAACAGTATCTGGCTGCTCAAATGGGCCAGAGCACTCCCGCACAGCCGGCAACTAACAATACCCCAAGCGTCTCTGCAAGTTCAGATATGTCAGGACTTCTTGATGATCTCGATTTGTGAACGGTGAAAAGATGGCAAGTTTGTGGCAATTTTTTGGTTTACCAGACCCTGATGGTCAACTTGACGAAAAAAAGCGTCCAAAGAAAGTCGAACAGCCTCTCTCTGGCGCTACTGATGCAAAACCAGCCCAGCAACAAACACTCAATTCAGGTGTTTCCGAACCACCACAGGTGAACATTTCAAGAGAGCAACCCATCCAACTTGAGAAAAAAACATTGATGCGAAACGAGGTGAAACCGTCACCTTCTAACTGGTCTGGCCCACTCACTGCAGAAGGAGAAGCATTTCATGACCTTGGTGCTCATACTCGGGTCAAGAATTCCTTTCCCAGAAGAGCCTTGAGATATATCTCACCGGATGAAATGAATCGTATTCCTACTCGAGAGATGGCAAAGCGCATACTCCAAGGTGATTCTGTCATCGTCGATTTACGTCCGATGGTTCACATGGACACACACCAGAATGTCTGCCGTAGAGATCTTCAGCGTATGAGTAACGAGACTGGCACCGGAGTATTTGCATTGGATGCAGAAGATAAACTCCTCTTGCTTCCGGGAACAGATGTGGTCGTCGATGTTGAACGACATGAATTGGGATTACTCTCTTTGATGTCAGAGTGAGAACGTTCGGAGAATCTCCATAGCCTCTCCAGCGATTCCAAGTACAGTTGATTCATGACCATCAATGAGGCGAGCGAACTCACCCATTGGACCTGCCAAATCATAACCACCCGCTTTTCCCTTCCACGATTCACTTAACACCAGTTCAACTAATTGTTCATCGGTGAGTGAATCGAATTCAACAATGGCATGTTCAACAAAAAACTTCCATTCACCGTTGAGGAGGATTCCTGTAGCAGACCAGACTTGATGGCGTCTACCTGAGAGTCGATGGAGCATCATAGCTGCTTCAACCGTGTCATTCGGTTTTCCAAGTGTGGAATCCATATCATCTGGATCGGCGAGTAAAGTATCGCAGACGATGACCATGTCAAAACCGTGTCCATCAGAGACTGCCTTGGACTTCTTCTGGCAAATTGATAGGACTTGAGCGTCAACACTACCTGGCAAAGGAGTCTCATCCACATCAGTAAAACCTTCACACTTGAGGTCTGAAAAAAGTGGTTGGAGCATTGCTGCTCTACGAGGTGATTGTGATGCCAGCCAAACTTTCATTGTCGCCCTCATGTGACCCAACAGAACAAATGACTTGTTATTTTTGCATTGAAGCGTTCACAATGCCAAGGAAAAGAAGGGTGAGGTTGAAGAATCAAATGGGACACCCACTACATGGTGCCGGCATGAGTGATGTAACAAGAATCCCAACCCATATTGAAGGATTAGATGAAAACATGCAAGGTGGAATACCTGAAGGACACATTTGTATCGTTGCAGGTGCCTCTGGTGCAATGAAGTCAAGTCTAACCTTTTCAATGCTTTACAACGCAGTACTCTATGGTGAAACAAGCGGAATTTATGTTAC
>TARA_B110000046_G_scaffold37929_1_pt1 | contig 14032 bp, 27 predicted proteins | sample TARA_B110000046 | Tara Oceans TARA_B110000046 (sample SAMEA4397157) | marine metagenome | biome: Polar Biome; feature: [DCM] deep chlorophyll maximum layer (ENVO:01000326); material: water (ENVO:00002006), including particulate matter (ENVO:01000060) such as... | depth 40 m
GCACGTCAATTGAGAGAAGAGCTGTTGGAGGCTGTTGCCGAATTTGATGAAACTTTGATGGAGAAGTATTTCGAGGATTCGGAATCACTCACGGAGAGAGAAATTCTAGATGCCTTAAGAGCAGCGACTATTGCTGGGAAAGTTGTTCCAATGATGTGTGGTTCAGCGTTCAAGAATAAGGGTGTTCAAGCAATGTTGGACATGGTAATGGAAATTCTTCCCTCCCCAATGGATACAGAGGCGGTTGTTGGATTTAATCCTAAAACAGAAGCCGAGGAGTCTCGAAAGCCATCTTCGGATGAGCCATTCGCTGCGCTTGCTTTCAAGATTGCAACTGATCCATTTGTCGGGCGCTTATGTTTTACTAGATCATACTCTGGTGCGCTAGCTGCTGGTTCTTATGTCTTGAATACAAGAACTGGGAACAAAGAGCGAATTTCTAGAATTTTCCAAATGCATGCGAATAAGCAAAATCAAATTCCGGAATTGGGATGTGGCGATATAGCTGCGCTTGTTGGATTTAAAGATATTAAGACCGGGGATACCCTTTGTGCTGAAAAGCACCCAATTGTATTGGAGTCTATGGATTTCCCGGATCCTGTAATTGGTGTTGCTATTGAGCCTAAAACTCAGGCAGATGTTGATAAAATGGGAATCGCCCTAGGAAAGCTTTCTGAGGAAGATCCAACACTTACTATTTACACCGATGAAGAAACAGGTCAAACTGTGCTTAGTGGAATGGGTGAGCTTCATCTAGATATTATATTGGACCGAATGAGAAGGGAGTTCAACGTTGAGGTGAATCAAGGTGCTCCACAAGTGAATTATAAGGAAGCAATCAAGAGTTCTATAAAACACAGAGAGGTGTTTAAAAAGCAATCTGGTGGTCGTGGTAAATTTGCTGACATAATAGTGGACATTGAACCAGGTAATGCTGAAGAGCCTGGATTGATTTTTGAAAACAAAGTAAAAGGTGGAAATGTTCCACGTGAATTTGTTCCATCTATTGAAAAAGGGTTTAAGGATGCTATGACTAATGGTGTTCTTGCTGGATATAATGTAGACAACTTGAAAGTTACTCTGCTTGATGGTTCTTTCCACGCAGTGGATTCAGATGCATTGTCGTTTGAATTATGTGCCAAAATTGCCTTCAAAGAAGCGCTTCCAAAGTGTCAGCCAATACTGTTGGAGCCAATAATGAAGATTGAGGTGGTGACACCTGAACAGAATATGGGTGACGTAGTTGGTGACCTAAACAGAAGAAGAGGAGTAGTTGAAGGGATGGATGATAGGGCAGGAGCCAAAGTAATTAAGGGGAAAGTTCCTTTGTCTGAAATGTTTGGTTATGTGACGCAATTGAGAACCATGTCCTCTGGGCGTGCTACTTCTTCAATGGAGTTTGCTCAATATGATGAATGTCCAAAGAACATTGCAGAGACAGTTATTGCTGAGGTAAAAGGACGAAAAAACTAATATAAAAAGAATATATATTCATTTATAAAATGGCGCAACGAATCAGAATAAAATTGAAGTCCTACGACCACAATTTGGTAGACAAGTCTGCTGAAAAGATTGTGAAGACGGTTAAGACTACCGGAGCAGTCGTAAGTGGACCGATTCCTCTGCCCACACAGAAGCAGATTTACACGGTGTTACGTTCACCTCACGTAAATAAGAAAGCTCGTGAGCAGTTCCAACTATCGAACTATAAGCGTCTAATGGACATTTATAGTAGCTCATCTAAAACCATCGATGCACTTATGGGCCTTGAGCTTCCGAGTGGTGTTGATGTTGAAATTAAAGTATAACCTAGAAAGCTTAGAAAATGTTAGGCATCATTGGTAAAAAAGTTGGAATGACGAGTGTCTTCTCTGAAGAGGGGAAGAATATTCCGTGTACCGTTATAGAGGCAGGTCCTTGTGTAGTTACTCAAATCCGTACTGAGGATAAGGACGGCTACACTGCGACACAAATTGCATTTGATGACGTGTCAGAAAAAAATGCGATAAAAAGTGCGAAAGGTCACTTTCAAAAAGCTGGGACGAACGTCAAACGCAAAGTGGTTGAGTTCAGACAGTGGGAAGGTGATCATGCAGTCGGTGATTCGATAGCTGTTGACATTTTTGAAGAGGGTCAATTCGTGGATGTGGTTGGTACATCAAAAGGTAAAGGCTTTCAGGGCGTTGTTAAGCGTCATGGATTTGCTGGAGTTGGAGATGCTACACACGGACAACACAATAGATTGAGAGCTCCAGGTTCAATTGGAGCGTGTTCTACTCCTTCGCGTGTTTTTAAAGGAATGCGAATGGCGGGTAGAATGGGTGGAGAGCGAGTGAAAATGATAAACCTTCAGGTTGTTAAAGTACTTGTTGATAAGAATGTAGTGTTGGTTAAAGGGGCTGTTCCTGGACCAAAAGGATCATATGTTATAATAGAGAAATAATGGAATTTGCAATACATAACATATCAGGCAAGGAGACTGGCAAGAAGGTCAAGCTTGATAAAGAGGTGTTTGGTGTAGAACCAAATGAGCATGCGATTTATCTTGATGTAAAGCAGTATTTAGCGAATCAACGACAAGGAACTAGTAAGGCTAAAGGTCGTGCTGAGGTAAGTTACTCTACCAGAAAAATCAAGAAGCAAAAAGGTACAGGCGGTGCTCGTGCCGGTAGCATTAAAAGTGGAGTTTTTGTAGGTGGTGGACGAATTTTCGGTCCTGAACCAAGAGATTACGGTTTTAAGTTGAATAAAAAGGTGAAGAGACTTGCTCGAAAGTCTGCTTTGTCTGCTAAGATTGCCGGTTCGAATGTTCGGATCATGGAAAACATTGACATGGATGCTCCTAAGACTAAAGCCTATATCGATATGCTAAATGGTCTTGAGCTAGCGGATAAGAAAACACTCCTAATTACAGATGACGTGAAATCAAATGTGGTTTTGAGTGCCAGAAATTATAAGAAAGCGAAAGTGGTTACTGCAGATAGCTTAAACACTTACGATATTATGAATGCTAATGTGCTTTTGCTATGCGAAGGTGCTATAGCGAAGATAAATGACACTTTAAAGTAATCAGAGATGAGCGTTTTACTCAAACCACTTATTACCGAAAAGATGACTGAACTCAGCGAAAAGCGTGGTCAGTACGGTTTCATTGTTGAGCGATCTGCCAATAAGGTAGAAATTCGTAAAGCAGTTGAGGATCAATATAAGGTAACTGTTACATCAGTGAATACAATGGTGTATGCAGGAAAAACTAAGAAGCGATTCACCAAGGGTGCTATTCTATCTGGAAGGGGAAACCACTTCAAGAAAGCAATGGTAACCGTTGTTGACGGAGATGTAATTGATTTCTACGCTAATATTTAAGAGAAGGAAAGATGGCAGTTAGAAAATTTAAACCTACTACTCCAGGACAGCGATTCAAAGTGTTGAGCACGTTCGATACTATTACCACTGATACTCCTGAGAAATCACTATTAGTTGGTAAAAAGAAGTCTGGTGGACGAAACAATACTGGTAAAATGACTGTGCGACAGCGCGGTGGTGGACATAAGCAGCGTTATCGTATCATAGATTTCAAAAGAGATAAGCAGGATATGACGGCAACAGTGAAAACTGTTGAATATGATCCAAATCGAAATGCGCGCATTGCTCTTGTTGAGTATACTGATGGTGAAAAGAGGTATATTATTGCTCCTGCTGGAATTCAGGTTGGGCAAGAGATAGTCTCGGGCTCATCTGCTGCTCCAGAAATTGGAAATACGTTGATGTTGAACGATATGCCATTAGGTACCATTGTTCATAATATAGAATTATACCCAGGTCAAGGAGGGAAGTTTGCGAGAAGTGCTGGAACGTATGCACAGCTTACCGCTAAGGAAGGGAAATATGCCGTTTTGAAAATGCCAAGTGGCGAGGTTAGAATGGTGTTGTTAACATGTAAAGCTACCGTTGGTACTGTTTCGAATTCAGAACACTTCCTTGAAAGAAGTGGTAAGGCGGGACGTACTAGATGGATGGGTAGAAGACCTAGAGTGAGAGGTGTTGCAATGAATCCTGTTGACCATCCAATGGGTGGAGGTGAAGGCCGAGCTTCAGGTGGTCATCCAAGATCTAGAAATGGCATTCCAGCGAAAGGATACAAGACGCGGGCTAAGAAAAAGCCTACGAATAAGTTTATCGTAGAAAAACGAAAGAAATAATTAGGCATGAGTAGATCACTTAAAAAGCCACCATTTGTGCACTATAAGCTTCAGCAGAGAGCTGAAGAAGCTCAAGGTTCTGGAAAGAAAAGCGTAATCAAGACATGGAGCCGAGCTTCAATGATTACTCCTGAATTTGTGGGACTTACGATAGCTGTTCACAACGGAAAGAAATTTATCCCTGTGTACGTAACTGAAAACATGGTTGGTCACAAGCTCGGTGAGTTTGCTCCTACCAGAAATTTCAGAGGTCACTCTGGTAACAAAAAGAAGAAATAATTGAATCATGGGAGTTCGAAAGCATAATATGGCCCAAAGGATAAAAGAGGATCGAAAGAACCTTTATATCGCAAGTTTGCGGAATTGTCCTACATCGCCTAGAAAAATGAGGCTTGTTGCTGATTTAGTTCGAGGTATGGATGTAGCTAAAGCTTCAGCTGTATTGCAGTTTACAAAGAAGCATGCGGCACGAGATCTTGAAAAACTGTTAAGATCTGCGATATCTAATTTTGAGCAGAAGTCAGGTGAACGTTGGGAAGAGGCAGACTTGGTTATTAAGGAGGTTTCAGTAGATGGCGGACGAGTTCTTAAAAGAATTCGCCCTGCTCCTCAGGGACGCGCGTTTAGAATTCGCAAAAGATCAAACCATGTTACTATGATACTGGATTCTGCGAATCCTAACTTTGTAGCAAAGGGAAATAATAATGAAACTATAGAAACCGAAGCTTAATGGGACAGAAGACAAATCCAATCGGTAATAGACTGGGATTCATCAGAGGATGGGACTCTCAATGGTATGGAGGAAAAGATTTCGGTGATAAACTTGCTGAAGACGCTAAAATCCGTGAATACATTTATGCACGTTTAAAGACTGCGAGTGTTTCTCATATCGTAATCGAAAGAACGATGAAACTTGTGACTGTAACAATTAATACAGCTCGTCCAGGTATCATAATTGGTAAGGGAGGACAAGAGGTTGATAAGTTGAAGGAGGAATTGAAAAAACTGACTGGAAAGGAAGTTCAGATCAATATCTATGAGATTAAAAGACCTGAGATGGACGCTAAGCTTGTGGCAGATGGAATAGCACGCCAGATAGAAGGTAGAATTTCATTTAGAAGAGCGGCAAAAATGTCGGTAGCTTCGACCATGAGAATGGGTGCTGAGGGTATTAAGGTAAAGATTAGTGGACGATTAAATGGAGCGGAGATGGCTCGAACTGAACAGTATAAAGACGGTCGAACACCGTTGCATACTTTTAGAGCGGATATCGATTATGCTTTGTCAGAGGCGCACACGACATATGGTAGAATTGGAGTAAAAGTTTGGATTTGTAAAGGCGAGGTATACGGAAAACGTGACTTATCGGCATCTGTAGGATCGGGTACCCCAAATAAGGGTAAAGGATCGGATGCGGGACGCGGTGGAAGAGGGAGAAGAAAGCCAAACGCTTAAATATTTGAGTAATGTTATCACCAAAGAAGACAAAACATAGAAAGCAGCAAAAGGGCAGGATCAAAGGGAATGCTCAAAGAGGAAACCAATTGGCTTTCGGAACTTTCGGTATCAAAAGCCTAGATATGGGCCGCTTGACATCACGTCAAATAGAAGCTGCTCGTATTGCGGTTACTAGATTTATGAAACGTGAAGGTCAGGTTTGGATAAGGATTTTTCCAGATACGCCAATAACCAAGAAGCCAGCTGAAGTAAGGATGGGTAAGGGAAAAGGTGCTCTAGACCATTGGGCTGCTAAAATTGAGCCCGGTAGAATGCTATTTGAGGTAGAAGGTGTAAGTCAAGAAGTTGCGAAAGAAGCGCTTCGTTTGGCAGCACAGAAGTTACCTGTAGTGACAAAATTTTGTGTAAGGAGAGATTTCTCTGAAGATTAAAAAGGAATTAAGATGAAGTCATCAGTGATTCGGGAAATGACTACCGAAGAAATAGAAGATAGGTTGATCGATGAAAAATCAACATTGGGTAAGTTGAAAATGCAACATGCAATTTCTCCTTTAGAGAATCCATTGGTTTTGCGTGAACGTAAAAATGACGTTGCGCGTTTGATGACCGAATTAACCAGAAGATCAAACGAAGCTTAAGATATAGATCATGTCTGATAGAAATTTAAGAAAAGAGCGAATAGGTATTGTTACTAGTAACAAAATGGAGAAATCCATAGTTGTTACTGTTTCAAGAAAAATGAAACATGCCAAGTATGGGAAGTTCATTAACGTATCGAAGAAATTCGTTGCTCACGATGAGAAAAACGAATCAGGAATCGGTGATACTGTTCGTATAATGGAAACTCGACCAATTAGTAAGCTTAAGTGCTGGCGGATGGTTGAAGTAGTTGAAAAAGCTAAATAATCAAGAAGGATGTTACAGCAAGAATCACGTATGAAAGTGGCCGATAATAGCGGTGCAAAAGAAGTCCTTTGCATTCGAGTATTAGGTGGTACCAAAAGAAGATATGCGAGCATCGGTGACTTGGTAGTTGTTTCTGTCAAACACGCGCTTCCGGCAGGGAATATTAAAAAAGGTGCGGTGAGTCGTGCCGTTGTTGTCCGCACTAGGAAAGAGGTTAGGCGTAGTGATGGGTCTTATATCAGATTCGATGAAAATGCAGTAGTTCTTTTAAATGCTACTGGTGAGATGAGGGGAACCCGAATTTTCGGACCTGTCGCTCGTGAGCTTCGTGAGAAGCAGTTTATGAAAATTGTGTCATTAGCACCTGAAGTGCTTTAAATGATAAATGAAATGCAAAAGAAGTTGCACATAAAAAAGGGGGACCAAGTCTTTGTGATCTCCGGTAATGAAAAAGGTAAATCTGGTCGAGTTCTCGAAGTAGACAAAACCAAATTGCGCGCTATCGTTGAGGGTCTCAATATGATGTCAGTTCATACTAAGCCGAATGCGGCAAGCCCAGATGGTGGTATAGTGAAGAAAGAAGGTTCGATACACGTATCAAATCTTTTACATATTGACCCGAAAGATGGTAAGCCATGTCGGGTTGGGCGCAAGTTGGATGAAAAAGGAATAAAGGTTAGGTTTTCTAAAAGATCAGGGGAGGTTATCAAATGAGTAAGTACACACCACGACTGAAGAACGACTATAAGGACAGAATTGCACCTGGTTTAAAGGAGCGCTTTCAGTATAGTTCAGTAATGCAGGTTCCACGCATGAAAAAGATTGTTTTGAGCCAAGGATTAGGCGATGCAACGGCAGATAAGAAGATTATCGAGAATGCATTGATAGAAATGACTACAATCAGCGGTCAAAAGGCTATCGCAACATATGCGAAAAAGGATGTTTCGAACTTTAAATTAAGGAAAGGAATGCCAATTGGTGCTAAAGTCACCCTTCGCGGAGACATGATGTACGAATTTCTGGACCGATTTATTTCAGTGGCTCTGCCAAGAACAAGAGACTTTAGAGGTATTAATCCGAAGGGGTTTGATGGAAGAGGAAATTATAACCTTGGAATAAAAGAGCAGATCATTTTTCCTGAGATTGATATAGACAAGATCAGTCGCGTATCTGGTATGGATATCACTATGGTGACATCAGCAAATACAAATGAGGAAGCGTTTGAACTATTAAAAGAATTCGGTTTACCGTTCAAAAAATAAGACATGGCAAAAGAATCAATGAAAGCCAGAGAGCGAAAGCGTCAGCATCTAGTAGATCAGTATGCGGATAAAAGAGCTCAACTAAAAGCAGAAGGCAAATGGGAAGATCTTCAAAAGCTTCCTAAGAATTCGTCAGCTGTGCGATTGCATAACAGATGTAAATTGACAGGTAGACCTAGAGGTTATATGCGTCAATTTGGAGTTTCGAGAGTAACTTTTAGAGAGATGGCAAACAAAGGATTAATCCCAGGAGTTTCAAAAGCTAGCTGGTAATCTAGATTAAGAAAAGAGAAATGGCAGTAACAGATCCAATAGCAGATTATTTAACCCGTTTGAGAAACGCAATGAGGGCGAGTCACCGAGTTGTCGATATTCCAGCATCAGGGGTGAAAAAAGAACTAACTAAGATTTTATTCGAGAAGGGATATATTCTGAGTTATAAGTTTGAAGACATCGGACATCAAGGAAACATAAAGATTGCTTTGAAGTATGATAAGATGACCAAGTCTTCAGCAATCAAAGACTTGCAGCGAATTAGTAAGCCTGGATTAAGAAAATATCGTGGAGCAGATGATTTGCCACGTGTTTTGAATGGCTTAGGAATTGCGATTTTGAGTACGTCAAAAGGAGTAATGAGTGATAAAGAGGCCCGCCTGCAGAAAGTTGGTGGCGAAGTTCTTTGTTACGTTTATTAATAGAATTAGAACTAGTATAAAATGTCACGAATAGGAAATGCACCCGTAACAATTCCATCTGGAGTTGAAGTTAGCTTCAACAATGGTGAGGTGATTGTTAAAGGTTCAAAAGGCGAGTTGAGACAAGCGATTGACGCTTGCGTTAGCGTTAGCATCGAAGATTCTGAAGTAACCTTCTCGCGTGAGTCGAATCATAAAGATCATCGCGCTAAGCATGGTCTTTACCGTTCATTAGTGAATAATATGGTTGAGGGTGTGTCTAAAGGATATATTGTCAAGCAAGAGCTTGTTGGTGTTGGATATAGAGCTACTGTACAAGGTCAGAAACTTGAACTTGCGCTGGGATATTCGCATAATGTGCTGTTTGAATTGCCATCGGAAATTAGAGCAAATGCAGAGCAGGAGAGAGGTAAGAATCCTATCATCACTCTGGAGTCTCATGACAAGCAATTGATTGGGGCGGTAGCGGCAAAAATCAGATCCTTAAGAAAGCCTGAACCTTACAAAGGAAAAGGTATCAGATTCGTAGGCGAACAAATAAGAAGAAAAGCTGGTAAATCAGCATCTAAATAAAAATTAGGATGGCATTAACTAAACCAGAAAGAAGAGCGCGAATAAAAAAGCGCATTCGAAAAACAATCACTGGAAGCAGTGAGACCCCGCGTTTGTCAGTTTTTAGAAGCAATAAAGAGATTTATGCGCAACTAATTGATGATGTGAGTGGAAAAACACTGGCATCGGCATCTTCTCTTGGAGATAAGGAGGCACATAAAGGATCAAAGATTGATCAAGCTGGTGTTGTAGGGAAAAAATTAGCTGATGCGGCAAAAATTGCTGGTCATGAATCTGTAGTTTTTGACAGAAACGGTTATTTGTATCATGGTCGTGTCAAGTCATTGGCAGAGGCTGCTAGAGAAAATGGATTAAAATTCTAAGTCACAAATGGCGAGCGAAAACATAAAAAGAGTAAAGTCAAGCGAAATCGAGTTAAAAGATCGCTTGGTTGAGGTAAGACGTGTTACTAAAGTAACAAAGGGTGGTAGAGCCTTCGGTTTCTCAGCAGTAGTTGTTGTTGGAAATGAAAACGGTGTTGTAGGTCATGGACTGGGTAAGGCTAAGGAAGCCACTAGTGCGATTGAAAAGGCTATTGATGATGCTAAGAAGAATCTAATTAAAGTGCCAATTGTACGCGGAACTGTTCCTCATGAACAGAATGGGCGTTTCGGTGGAGCGCACATCTTTTTAAAGCCTGCTGCTCACGGTACTGGAGTTATTGCTGGTGGTGCAATGAGAGCTGTGCTCGAGAGTGTTGGTGTAACTGACGTTTTAGCAAAATCAAAGGGATCATCGAATCCTGCGAATGTTGTGAAGGCGACAATAGAGGCATTAACTCAATTGAGAGACGCATCCACAGTTGCACGTCATAGAGGTGTAAGTCTAGATATCGTTTATAACGGATAAGAGTCATGACAAAGATCAAAATAACAAAGGTTAAGTCTGCAATAAGACGACCTGGTAAGCAAAAAGCAACTTTGGTTGCACTTGGCTTGAATAGAATGAATTCGACTGTCGAAAAAGAAGCTACTCCTCAAATTTTGGGAATGGTAGCTAAAATTCGACACTTAATAACTGTTGAAGAAGTAAAGTAACCTAACAAATGGACTTAAGTAATTTAAAGCCTGCAAAGGGCTCGGTAAGAACGAACAAGAGACTCGGAAGAGGTGAAGGTTCAGGTTCAGGTGGAACAGCTTCACGTGGTCACAATGGCGCCAAGTCAAGAAGTGGTTACTCAAAGAAAGTTGGTTTTGAGGGTGGTCAAATGCCACTTCAAAGAAGAGTTCCAAAGTTTGGATTTAAGAATCCAAACAGAGTTGTTTATTCAGGGATTAATTTGGATACGATCCAAAAGCTTGCTGATGAAAATAAACTAACTGAAGTTACTCCTGACTTCTTGCGTGAAAAGTCACTCGCTGGTAAAAAGGATTTAATCAAAATACTAGGTCGCGGAGAATTAAACTCGAAGTTATCTGTATCGGCCCATGCGTTTTCTAAAACTGCACTGGCTGCTATAGAATCTAAGGGTGGTTCTGTAACGATCGTTGAATAATAGTAATGAAGAGACTAGTAGAAACATTTCAGAACATTTGGAAGATCGAAGATCTGAGGGTACGTATTATTAATACGCTCGGTCTCTTATTGATTTACCGATTAGGTTCCTTTGTTGTTCTTCCCGGTGTGGATCCGGGCGTGCTGAACGAATTAAACTCAGGAGCTCAAGGGTTGGCTGCGTTGTTGAATATTTTCGCGGGTGGTGCATTTAGTAGAGCATCCATATTTGCGTTGGGTATAATGCCTTATATATCTGCATCAATTGTTATGCAATTGATGGGAATTGCCGTTCCAGCAATTCAGAAAATGCAAAAGGAAGGTGAAAGTGGTCGAAAGCGAATTAACCAATGGACAAGGCTGTTAACAATCTTGATTACACTAGTACAGGCGCCAAGTTTTATTTCTTCACAGATACCTGCGCAAGCAGTAGTAGGTGGTGACGCCAGTCTTTTCTCTTTTTGGGGAATTAGCACTGTACTACTTTTAGTTACAGGAACTGTTTTTGTAATGTGGTTGGGAGAACGTATTACGGAGAAGGGAATTGGTAACGGTATTTCAATGATTATTATGATTGGAATCATTGCTCAACTGCCAAGTGCGTTTGCGTTTGAGATTTCAGCCAGAATGCAAGGTGGTGGTTTTGTAATGCTGCTAGTTGAAATGGTGTTCTTACTTCTTGTTACTATTGCCACTGTTGCTTTGGTACAAGGAACGCGTAGGATTCCGGTGAATTTTGCTAAGAAGGTTGTTGGAAATAAACAATATGGTGGAGTTCGTCAATACATTCCTCTTAAAGTAAATGCTGCAGGGGTAATGCCAATAATTTTTGCGCAAGCACTTATGTTTTTACCAATGACCCTTGCAGGGCTTTGGAGTTCGGATGCTACAACTGGTATAGCGGCAGCAGTGGGAAATCCGACTAGCTTTTGGTATAATTTTCTGACTTTCGTATTAATCATTGCTTTCACTTATTTCTACACGGCAATAACTGTGAATCCAAATCAAATGGCTGAGGATTTGAAGCGTAATGGTGGATTTATTCCTGGAGTTAAACCAGGGAAAAAGACAAGCGAGTTTTTAGATAACATACTTTCGAGAATCACTTTACCTGGATCAGTGTTCTTAGGGATAGTGGCAATACTACCGGCTTTTGCTATGATTGCTGGAGTGTCTCAAGGTTTTGCATTGTTTTTTGGTGGTACATCTTTGTTGATTATGGTTGGGGTAATCCTGGACACACTTCAGCAAATTGAAAGTCACTTATTAATGAGACATTATGATGGATTGATGAAGTCCGGAAAAATTAAAGGAAGATCTTCTTCGGCCTTTGGAATGGCTGGGTAAGAAACGAAAATGGTATGTTGAGAGGGAAGAGCGAGGATGAAATCGCGTTAGTTAGAGAGAGTTCTTTACTTGTTGGGAAAACCTTGGCGGAGGTAGCAAGCTTAATTAAACCGGGGGTTACACCTTTGGATTTAGATAGGCGCGCATTCGAATTTATTTCGGATCATAAGGCGGTTCCAGGGTTTTTAAACTTTAATGGATTTCCAAACAGCTTATGCATTTCGAGAAATGAGGCTGTTGTTCATGGTATTCCAGATAATAAACCGCTCCTAGATGGTGATATTCTGTCTGTTGATTGCGGTGTGTTATTCGAGGGATTTTATGGAGATTCCGCCTACACCTTTGCAGTTGGTGAGGTAAGTTCTGAAGTTTTGATGTTGTTGGAAACAACGAAAAAAGCATTATGCCAAGGAATTAATCAAGCAATTGTCGGGAATAGAGTAGGAGATATTGGATTTGCAGTTCAAGAGGAGGCTGAGTCAAAAGGATATGGAGTCGTGCGCGAATTAGTTGGTCATGGTCTTGGAAGAAAGTTGCATGAACCACCTGAAGTTCCAAATTTTGGAAATCGAGGAAAAGGAACAAAATTAATAGAGGGTTTGGTCATTGCCATAGAACCAATGATAAACCTTGGAAGAAAAGAGATTACTCAATTACGAGATGGTTGGACAATTGTAACAGCAGATCGTAAACCATCTGCTCATTTTGAGCATACATTGGTTGTGAGAAAAGGAAAAGCAGAAGTGCTTTCCACATTTGAATATATAGAAGAGAAATTAAAAGATTTAGTATAAATAGTAAATGGCAAAACAGGCTTCAATAGAGCAAGACGGCAGCATAACGGAGGCATTATCAAATGCGATGTTTCGTGTTGAGTTAGAAAATGGACATGTGATAACAGCACATATTTCTGGCAAAATGCGAATGCACTACATCAAGATATTGCCTGGTGACAAAGTGAAGGTTGAGATGTCTCCATACGATTTATCTAAAGGAAGAATAACGTACAGATATAAATAAGCTGGATTATGAAAATCAGAGCATCGGTGAAGAAAAGGTCTGCTGACGACAAAATCGTGAAACGTAAGGGTCGCGTTTATGTCATCAACAAGAAGAATCCAAAACATAAACAAAGACAAGGTTAAAAAATTAAGTTATGGCTCGTATAGCAGGTATAGACTTACCAAGAAATAAAAGAGGCGAGATTGGGTTAACCTACATCTTCGGAGTTGGACGTTCTCGTGCCCAAGAAATCTTAAAATCAAGTAAAGTTGATTTAGACAAAAAGGTGTCAGACTGGAATGATGATGAATTGGCGTTAATTAGACAATACATCAATGATCATTTTAAGACTGAGGGGGCTTTGAGATCAGAGGTTCAGCTTAACATAAAGCGTATGATGGATATCGGTTGTTACCGAGGAATTCGCCATAGGTCAGGACTTCCGTTAAGAGGTCAACGTACCAAGAATAATAGTAGAACTCGAAAGGGTAGAAGAAAGACAGTTGCTAACAAGAAGAAGGCAACTAAATAATTAATAATCAATACGTTTTCCATGGCGAAGACTCAGACAAAGAAGAAAAAGGTAAAAGTTGATGCAGTTGGTGAAGCGCATATACACGCTTCATTTAACAACATCATCATTTCATTGACAAATGTTAATGGAGAGGTGATATCGTGGTCATCAGCTGGTAAAATGGGCTTTAGAGGTTCTAAAAAGAACACTCCATATGCTGCCCAAATGGCTGCCGCAGATTGTGGTAAGGTTGCACATGATGCAGGCTTACGTAAAGTAAAGGTGTTTGTAAAGGGACCTGGTTCAGGTCGCGAAAGTGCAATCAGAAGTTTAGCTAACATCGGAATCGAGGTTAGTGAAATAATGGATGTAACACCTATGCCACATAACGGTTGTAGACCACCAAAAAGAAGAAGAGTTTAATTTTTAGTTAAAAGAAGAAATGGCAAGATACAGAGGACCCAAGTCCAAAATAGCCAGAAAGTTTCGCGATCCGATTTTCGGTCCAGACAAGGCATTAGAACGTAAGAACTACGGCCC
>TARA_B110000046_G_scaffold51820_1_pt1 | contig 13980 bp, 31 predicted proteins | sample TARA_B110000046 | Tara Oceans TARA_B110000046 (sample SAMEA4397157) | marine metagenome | biome: Polar Biome; feature: [DCM] deep chlorophyll maximum layer (ENVO:01000326); material: water (ENVO:00002006), including particulate matter (ENVO:01000060) such as... | depth 40 m
TCACTCTTTACATTGATCGTCACACTAGGCTTATGTTCTGACCAATGTCGTTGATACGCCAGCCACATCTCTAGCTGTTCAATTGCAGTAGTGTCTTTGGTACATACTGCACCCTCTGGTGCCTTCTGAGGGAAGCTGAACACAGTAGTCTGGTCTGGCTTCATTACGTCTGGCGCATTAGGTATGCCTTGGTCTATCATAAACTGTGTCAGTGGGTCTTTGTTATCACCACGTACAGTACGAATATAATAGGGTGAGTGACGAGCGTGAATACCAGAACTGGAATTAACAAGTTGTGATACCGTACCGGAAGGCTTAACGCATGTGATAGCAGTAGAGACAGGGATGCCAAGGCGCTCAGCCCACTCAGCGTTAGTAGCCACAGCGATAGATTTAAGATGCTCAAGTGTTTTCTCCAAGCCTGCGTTCTTAGTTGTGAGTAAAGGGTTATCCATTATTCCTGTGAGTGACACACCTAACAGTCGTTCTTCTTCTGTATTCTTCTGCCACATCTTACGTAGGTAGGGAAACTTTGTGTAGGTAGACTGTACTGTACCCAAGATTGTAGCTATACGAACCTTTCTTTCAAGTGTCTCAATAGTATCTGTCGCACGTACTACACACTCAGTTAAATTACACACCTGGCCTGATCGTAATATGATCTCACTGCAAGGGTTAGTTCCGAACTCATAGTTAGGATCACGCCTACCATTCTTAGCTGCTTGCTTCTTAGCTGCCTCACGGTTGAAGATACCTCGTTCACCTGAGCCTGACTCAACCAAGGCCATCCACTCACGCATAAACGACAGGCTGTCAGGTTTTTCTGAGTAAGCTACTGAGTTGTTAGCTAAGGCACGGTGAGGATCGTTGTCCCACCATGCGCCTGACTTGGCATGACGCATACGATCATCACTAAGATTGCTCAGAGAGATCATAGCACTACGGCGCACACCACCCACCACTACTACTTCACCAATCTTGCACATGATGTCATGGCACTCAATAGATGAGAGCTTACGGTTCTGTGCTTCCCTAAAGGTACGGATGACAAAGTTAAACAGGTCAATCAAAGGTGCAGGTCCACTAGCCCTACCACCAAACGTCTTGAGCCTTGCACCAGCTGGGCGTACCAAACTCGCATCCCACTGTGCAATTTCACCACTATACAGTAGTGCAATCAATTGACGAAGAGCCTTAGCCCAACCTTCCTTGCTGTCCTTGACAACGATAGTAGTATCACTGATAAACAACTCAGGTATTTCAGGTAGCTTCTGAACGTACTGACGCTCAACTGAGAAGCCTACACCAGTGCCACAGAGTAAGATAAACATAGCCTCATCGAAAGATTTGATGTCATCTACGGCTAGGTATGAGCAGTTGTACATACTGATGTTGTCACGGGCTGCGGCTGGACCTGCTGTCATAAGGCTACGCATAGATGGCATTACTTCTAAGCTAAGGATAGCATCTTCTATTTCTTTGATGTATGTATCAACCCCTGCAACAGGGTGTACAATATTTTCCATGTAACGAGACACTGTTTCTGACCAAGTCTCACGGCGTCCTTCTTTGTCAAGCCAACGTGCGTAACGTGACTTGTGAATGAAAGCTTGGTAATCTGTTGGTAAGTGGTTGTTCATCTATTGTCTCCTGACCCTTTGAGTACACCACGCCGTTGGCGACTATCTAATTTTAACATATTCATTTCTGCTACTGTCTGTAATGTACCACCATATAGGTTTGCCAATGCTGCTACATAGAAGAGTACGTCACCTAGTTCCTTTAGTGTACCTTCACCGTCAAAATTTACACCATCTCTTAATGACTTCTTAAGCTTCTCAGCTACCTCCCCTGCCTCTCCAACAAGACCTAAGGTGTTCTCTATCTGTCGTTCCCTACCCTTAGTTAGTATCTTACCTTCTACCCATTGGCTGTAGGCTGCTAACTCATTGTGAGGGGTGTTGTCATCATTAAACTTATTGTAATATTCTAAAGATTCTATGTCCTCTGTTGTCATCATTCCTCTATCCTCTTCCACTCTGCTATCTCAGCATCTAAATTAAAGTACTCATTAACATCTATCATATTCTCTTCAACCAAGTACGCAATGACAAACCTTTCACTGATTTCATTTTGTTCAAGGAGAAGTTCAAGACCATAGTTATCAACGAGAGCTTGAAGCTTACTTTCTAAATCAAACATTGTCAACCACCTTTAATGCCCCTCTTGATAAATGTCTACTGTAATAGGATCAATAGACTTGGTGAAGTGTTTAACCATCTCATAAGCAGCATCAAAGGAGTAGAACTCTACCTCTTCATTCAAGAGCCTGCCATCTTCTGTTTCGACAAGACATAAATTGTAACAACCATCCTCATCAGACGATAGGTATGGACCTTCAATGACACGGTGTATCTTTAAGATCATTTCTTTTTCTCCTTTAACCATGCCTCAGGGATAATCTCTTTAGCAAATAGATAACCATTCTTGTTACACCAATCTCCATACGTTGTCTTAGATCCTTTGTAAAGCTTTGAATTAGGGTTGGAAAAAATAAATCTAATGTCTAACTCAGGGTGTTGCATTTTTACCATAAGGTGTTTGGTTCTATCTGAGTGAATGAAGCGCCCCTTAGTTTCTACTATTATACCATTGTCAAGTACAAAGTCAGGGGTGTATGTTTTAAATCGTAGGTCTTGCCACTTGATACGCATCTTCTCGTACTCAAACTTAACCTTAAACTTCTTTAGGTAGGCTGCTGTCCTCTTCTCTAAGCCAGATCTGAATCGCATTTGGGTGGCCCCCACTGTTGTCCCTCATAACGGCGTAGCCACAGTAGCCTGGCGTTCTCAATGACACGATCCTCTTCCCCGTTGTAAGCCCTTAAGCATTCCTCGTACATCTCAGCCTCAGTCGTACACTCAGCTAACATCCTAGTAGCCTTAACTGGACCTATGCCATACAAGCCAACGATGTTGTCAGCCTTGTCGCCTGTCAGTATCTGAGTGTAAAAGAAACGTAGGCCCTCGAACTCACCTACCTCAGTCATGGTACGCTTGTTGGGGTTGTAGTGTGAGCATGGTATCTGAAGCATGTCCTTATCTATTGACACAACAATAGCATCCTTGCCGTAGTTGGTAGCCCATATCCCACATAGATCGTCAGCCTCCTCACCCTTAGATACAATAGCATCCCAGCTATCGATCATGTGTTTACGGATAGCTTGTAAGTGTTGAGGTTTTTCTACTCCTTTGCGGTTACCCTTGTAGTCATAGGTAATAGCTACATCATACCTAAAGTTACCCTTACCTGTAAGAAAGACTGCGTAGTTGTTAGGGTCTATTTCCCACATAACTTCATTAAGAGATTGAGTAAGGATGTCATCTAACTTGTCAAGGGCATCCTCTACTGGGTCATTCTCACAGGAAAAAGCTGCACGGTAGGCAAAGGGGTCACCGTCTACTAACACTTGTTTATTATTTTCCATTTAACCTAGCTCTTTCCAAGGATGCTTGACGTTCTTCAGCTGTAAATTTTCTGACATATTGTGATCTTTCTTGTAAGTCAAACAATCTTTTCTTTAAGTTGTCTAAATGTTTCTTAGTTAAAATAATCTCACGTTCTATGTTCTCTATCTCACCACACATACTCATTTATTTTTACCTCCTAAATATTTTACAGGTAACTCTGTTCTCTTGGTAAGCCATGCCTCAATCAACTTAACTAATTTACCCATCAAGCAATGCCCTCCAAGATACGGGGAACAACTCATACATCTTCTCACTAATTTTGTTAGCAACCATACGAGTCTCTGCCTGTGTGTCAGGAGCACAACGTAGCCTGCACATGTTGGCAAGGGCATCAAGACTACCTGACCAAATCCAAGTTGTCATGTGGTTAAGGGTAAGCACAGACCTAGCCTGCTCTTCACAGACACCTACCTTAAGTAAGTACCTGTACTGTTTAGCTGCTTCTATGCCTGCCTGCTCAATGACAGCGTCTAAGAGGTGGTTGTTAATAGGGCAACCTGATCCTTGCTTCTTATTCGATACAGCCTCACGTAACACTGGCTTATAGAACTCAGGGTCATCATCTACATATCTCCTGGATACCTCATTCCAGCGTAAAAACTTATGCTTAACTAATTGACGAGCGACAAACACTGGAGCCTTAACTCTAAACTTAGCATAAGAATGCCCAAAGGGTGAGCTATGTTGGTGGTCAGCTAAGTAATTAATTAAACTGGTGTCACTCTTACTCAGTACTTTCTTTCTGAGCTTGTCATCACTGTCACGCCAATCAGTATACTCCCAACGGCTAGTCTTATTGTAGCTGACCCGTGCGGCATCAACCGTGGCAAGATCGTCACCCATGTGGTCAAGATACTCAACCTCAATCATTTAACCATTACCCCTATACACTCTATTGTTTCTGACTTGTCATTAACCATAACAGCTGCGTGTCTTAGCTCTGACATGCACATTGTTTCATTATCAAAGGTAGCTAGGTGGTGATACCTTACACCTTGTTCAGGTATTACCTGTAACCATAGTAGTACAAAGATCATTCTCTATTCTCCTTAGGAAAGTAGGGGAGCCATAAGCCCCCCTCTTAGGTTTAAACTACCAACGATCATCCGCTGATGCCATCTCTTCGTATGGTACATGCTCAAGGATACCGATCTTCTCCAACCGTACTGATGCTGTTGAACCCTCACCATAGATAGAGAGCTTAACCTTAGCAGTTGTACCATTACCTAAGGCACCGTCTTCAACGAAGTCCCACTTAGATGTGGTAGTACCCTTGGTTACAGCAGGTGCCCCACCAAAGTCATCAATGCCTGATGGGTGTACGTTAGGACGTTTAAGTTTCATCCCTATCTTACCATCTGCGGCATCAATAGGCTTAATCATTTTGTTACCCATTGCTGTCTCAGGAAAACCCATGCCTACCATGCGGTTGATTTCCTCGTTGTCCTTAGGAACAAACATTACATTGTACTGCCCTTGAGTATTCTCATGGAAGTCAGAGGTGTCCATGTTGTCGTTGAATACACGAGCGTAATACAAAGAACCTTCGAACACACCGTACTTAGTTTTCTTACCGTCAGCCATTGTTATTCTCCTATATTAGCTGTTAATCTGGTTACCATATATGCATATAAGTTGTATGTCAATACAAAAAGTGCAGGTGATAGTGCAATAAAAAATGCAAACACGTTAGTGAGTATCCTTCCAGTTACGTCCTATATCAGTTGACCCTGCTAGAGGGCACATCATATCAAACTTGACGCCTGTGTCAACAATTGATTGACGTTGTAGTTTACCTAAAGCTTCAGCCGTTGCCATTGTGCCACACACCTCAGTCTGCCACTCATCGTGAGGCCATGTGACAAGCTTGAAGTCTATACCCTCAGCCTTAGCTTGGCGTACCCACTGAAGGGCTGAGTGTTTCATAATGACTGACTCACCATTCTGTAACATCCCTGCCAATGTCTTATGTTCAGACGGTACTACAACCTTACGCCCATCTAAACCTTTGAACCACCCACGTTTAGCTATGTGAGGTACAATCTTTTTCTTTAGGCTGGCTAAACCTTGGATTGATTCCATAAAATTTTCTACAGCCTGGCCAGCCTCACGTTGATTGACACGCAAGATCTGTGCCACCTTACCTGTGCCAGCCCCTAGCAAAAATGCATAGATGAATGTCTTGGCATCATCTCGTGTGATGTGTGACATACCTAGTGCCTTGCGGTTTAGGTTATGAATGTCAGTCTCATCCTCCTTCTTTCCTGACACGATAGCGTGTACGTATTCCTCTGACTTCATCAGCTGTGCAAGTACCCTAAGCTGGATGCCTTCAGCATCTGTACCCACTAGGTAGTTGCCTTCCTCAACACCCCATAGCTCTCGCATCTGCCCATCATATCTATTCTTAACTTCCTCTACTGCTGACTTAGGTGTGCCATGAAACTCAGACGGGATGTTAGCTTGGTTAGGGGCTGAGTGAGCCATGCGTCCTGTCCATGCACCTAGGTGTGTAAACCTACCGTGAATACGATGATCGTTTGCACAGTGCCCAAGCCACTCCACCAGTGAGCTTCTCCTTCCTTCAAGGGTCAACCACTCAGCTAATCGTTTACCACCCTCAGGGGCTGTCTCCGGTAGTGTCTGAAGATTTGCCTCAGATAGTGTCCATCCGTACCTAGCAAACTTAGCGCCACGATCTTTGCTTTTGTTCTCTGTCATGTTGTATGTGTCCTTTAGTTTTTTCATATGGTGTCCAGCCAGCATCCCATAGTCTTTCAATACGCATCTTAGGGGAAGCTGGGTTGAATGGTATTAAGTCATAGCAAACCAAGTCGGGTGGTTTCACTGACCAATCAACCACTGTCTTAGGGTACTTATCCCTAGCCCTTACCACACTTGATGTAACATCACCATCCTTTTTCTTACGATACTTCAGTCTATTAACTTCCTCAAGCTGTGGTGGAAAGTCTTCTTGGAAGCTATCCGTTAAAACAAACATCCTTAACTCAATCTCATCTAGCAGATGGTCAGCCTTGTCACTGTCAAAGTAGAAGCCATGCGCTGTCATCTCTTCACATAGTATCTGGATGTCATGCTCACACTTGATTGACACAGCCCAATCAGGATCAAAGATAACAGATTTAAACCTATAGTATAATAAGCTAGTGACCTCAACATCTTGGTGGCAGTAGTCAATCATCTCCTGTGTTAGTACCTCGAACTGATCGAAGCCAATCTTAAACTCACCAATGCGTTGACCCCATGCCTTCAGGCTATGCCCACCCTGTATTCCATAGTCAATAAGGCGTGACATAATAAGAGTATCAATCACATGTGTAGGGTCAATGAGGTCAGGCTGTACTAACTTATTTATAATTTGTACATCAAAACCAATACCATTATGAAAAACAAAACGGTCAACAACTGAACAGAACTCAACAAACCTTTCCCTTTCCTCTACTACTGTGCAGACGTTAAGGAACTCATACTTCTCCTTGGTGTCCACATCCTTAGCGCAGATTACATGGATCTTAGTTGCATCTAGCGCATCTGTTTCAATATCTATAGCAACTATTTTCATTCTTGATCCTCTTCATCTGGTTCAGTCCAGGATACCCACACTGTAGTAACAACTTCCCAAGGCCATAGTGCGGCCTTAAGTCTTAAACTTGATAGGCTATAGGGTTGCTCCAATATTATATAGATAGCCTTAAGTAAAATGTACTGGTTCACTGCACCTAGCAGATAGATTGCTGCGGTAATGTATACCAGTGGATCGTAGTCAAGTAACTCCATTAGTAATCCCCATATTTTTCTGATAACGTAAAGCTATTTGTATTAAATTTTAGTTGACCTGCGTATCCTGTTGGACCTACTGGCCTATTCTTTGTGACTAACAACTTGGTTGTGTTCCTTTCATCCTTATCTTCTGACATCTTGTCACGCTGTAACTCAACAACTACTGATGCCCTTTGCTCAATCATGCGGCAATACTTTACTGCGCCATCATCATTGGTGTGTCCTATGGTAACTATACCTACACCTAATTCAGCGGCCAGCTTAGATAGTCTGACAGATAGGTCAGCCAAGAATTGTTCCTTACTCTCATCACCACCCATGTTGGCGGCTATGTCTTGGATAGGTTCGAAGAAAATATACTGAACACCACAAGCCTGCGAAAGATACCTGATGTGACCTAAGATGTCAAGAGGATCATCCTCATCATTCAAAAAGAATTGGTATAGTCTCTCATCCTTTGTCAACTTAACGATAGCATCCTCAACCTTTTGTTCAGCCTGTGCCTCAGCTATCAGGTCTTTGCGTGTTAGGTTCTGCTTCAATTCATATGACACCAAGCCAAGCAGTGACCTAAGTTTTGTTTCCTCCATGTGCCATGCCGCAATGTTAATCTCAGGGTTATTAGTTAGGATGTGATACTCTAGGTATCGCATGAACTCAGTCTTACCTATGCCTGTCTGTGCCTTGAACAATGTGAAGTGTCCTTGCATCAGGCCCATGCATAGATCATCGAAGTCTTGTATGCCAGTCTCAACATAGACGTGGCTGTCACTGTTGTTGTACATCTTAAGGAATTGCTCAGATGTATTGATGATATTCTCAGGCGTATATTTCTTGGCAGTAAACCATGCATTGTAGAATGCGTTGCGTTCACCTGCTTGTAAGAACTCATTGGCATCCTTGTACTTGTCATGCTGTACACGGTACACCTTGTTAGGGAATAGGTTAGCTATGCGCTGGGCTACTGCGTTACCTTGATCGTCATGCTCAATGGATAGCACGATCTTATCAAAGGAACCCAGCCACTCAGATACCTTAGCCCATAGCTTGCTTGATGGTGTGGCTGATGGCAATGACACAAAGGCAGAGGAATACTTAGGGTTGTTGCACATCTGGTATGCTGACATAGCATCTAACTCTCCCTCTGTGATGGTGACAATCTTACCTGAGCCAGCATTCCATAGGTTCATACCGAATAGCTCATCCGACTTAAGGTTCTGTGCCCTAAATTCTTTTGGGAAAAACCTGGTTTTAATGCCACCTGATGGGTATGGGTAGTCCTGTTTGATCTCCTTTCCTTGGCTGTCAACGTATGTCTTGACGTTATAAAACTTCATGGTGTCTTGGCTAATAGATCGCACCGTGCGGTATACAGATGTCAGCACCTCAGTAGGTACTGGTTTAATCTGTGTCTGTTGTGGGGTCATATCCCAATCATCCTTCTCTTGCCCCATAGTTGGGTATGTTTCCTCAGCCCATTCAAACTTAGTATCATTTGACCTAGGGTACTTGCGTTCACAGCTATGACACCTACCTGAACAACTCTCAGTGTTATAGCTGAAGGCATTGCTACTTGAGCAATCCTCGTATGGACATTCTTTGTGGCTTAACCAACTCATAATACATGATCCCAATAATCTGCTGTGAATATATCTATGATGACGCTTATCTCTCTTGATGTCAAGGTATTTAATGACACAACATTATTTTCATCATCATATATCTCAGCTATAGTAAACTCAGGTTCATGCTCCACTTCGAAATTTCTACCAGTATCTCCCCAACTATTCCAAAGACCTACACCATCATCCCATAGCTCACCATACACGGTTAGCTCTTCTCTCCCCCTTCTTATGTCACAACTATATTCCATTTTATTTTTCCTCTTGACAGATTGTTAAATGTTATTATAATAGGGCTTGTCCCTGACAAGGGTACATGTACTCTTCATTAGTCACTAACTTGAACAACACCACCCTTAGTTAAGGCACTAAGGTATCTGTGTTGTTCATCCTCTTCATCCTCATCCATATCGTCTAGCCAATCCGCTTGATCAATTTCCAGGATTAGGCTCATGTGGTAGTGATGTAAGATTTTACTTACGTTATCCTCTGGACTATCATTCATTGTACCATTCCTGTTATCTCTATAGTATCTACACAACCACAAGTGTTACAGTGTGCATTTACATGTGGCTCTTCTTCTAGCACCATCTCCTGTCTGTCCATGTCCCACTTGACCCAGCTTTTAAAGCTAAGGTCTGTACTATGACACTCATTGCATAGGTACACCGTTTTTGTTTCACCTGACATAAAGTTACTCATTTACTCTCTCCCAAATATTTTCTGAGGTGATTGATTGGATAGTCCAACAGTGACCCTCATCAGTCTTTTCATAATAAGGTTCATAAGGTTCATCACCCCTTGCTATTGCAAGAGCCTCTTCTTCGTTTTCAGCTTCGATTGTAGCGGTGTATCCCACATCCCTTGTGGCTGTTACTTTGTACTTGTTCATTTCTTTTCTCCTAAATTAAAAGGGGCATTCCCCTACGCCATCCCATACTAATGGCTGTGTTTCTTTTTCTTTGGTTGGTGTTGGTGTCACACGTTTTGGAATGACACCTAACATTTCTAATTCTTTTTCCATATTTCCTGGAATTTCAACAGTCACCCTGCAAAGTGTGCTAGTTTATGTCTAGCCTGTGGTGACTGAAGATAAACTATTAACCTGCCAAAGTGATAGGCATTCATTGTGTCCAACTCAGTACGTTTAAACCATCCAGTTGACTTGCGTTTGCGTAGTCTCACCAATCCTTTCTTACCTAGAATATTAAAACGAAAACCTTTTGTGCCATCTCTCAGTGGTTTGGTTGCTAATACTATAAACATCTATACATCCTTTCCATATATGTACTCTTCATCTTTAATCATACTTGCCCATTCATCACCGTGTATACCTGTCATCAAAAACTCTCGTTCATCAGGTGATAGATTAGGCATTGCCTTTTGTATTAATGTGCCTGCCTTCCAATCATCTATTGCTGTTTCTGTTATGTCTAAATCCATACTGTTAACCTTGCCCGATATTGGGCTACGCATTGTTATCATCATCACACTGTCTCCTCTATGAACGCAAAGCCACCGCCATTGCCCTCTTCATCCTGTGATAGGATCACGTTAAATTTTTGCGCTGGCCGTGCCTTGGGGTAGGGCTTCTGTACTACCAGCACAGGCCACGGGTTCATATCGTCTTCATCCTCCATATAAAAGTCTACAATCTTACAGCCTATTAACTGTCCGAAATGTTTTTGATATGCATCATTCATTTTATTTCTCCACTTGTTTCTGATATTCTAAAGCAATCTTTCTATCGCTTGTCATAATTATAACGTAACCTTTTTTATTGTAAACAATATATTTACCTTTCATTTTATCTAGCATAATTTGTTTGCCTCACATATTGCTATGGCAAAGCCACGAGGTGTTGCGCTGCGTATGTCTTTGGTACGTTGTGACTTGCCGCCTAATTTTAGGTGCTGTGTGGCGTATCCTTTCTTCACTGTCACTGCCACCTTGGTAGGCATAACAAACCCACCACCTGTCCATAGACATGTCTTTTTTGGGTATGCATCACGAGGTGCAATGTACTCAGGCCACCTTGGGTGCTCAAGCTGATCATCTGGGATGTAGCCACCGTATTCGTATGGGTGGAAATTGTAGTCAGGCTTACGCCATTTGGTTGCCAGCACAGAGACTGGGTTCTCTACAAAATATGGGATGTGCATGCTGTTAAATAACTTAGCGCACCACATAGCATAGCTCACCGCCTCAGTCTGAAAGCTTGGGTTTGCTTCTGCCTTACGCTTGAAGTGGGCCGCACCACTTACTGCCATGTCAGTACATACTGGGAATGCCATGCCGAATACCACATGCTCATCGGCAAACGCATCTTGAATGGCGTTTAGGTTTACATGGTCATGCAAGTCAGCCTTGTGAAAGCGGATAGAGCCACCGCCATCAAACCTATCAACCCAACCGCTTTCCATATGCTGTATGTCAAAGGCGTGGCATGTATAGCCTGCCTCTGCCCAAGGCTTGAGTGCCTCACCTGTGAAGTCATAAAGACTTATTACAATACCTTTTGTCATGCGCTTGTTCCCTCTACAAATTGTGTTTCAGCTTCGTCATGGTACATATTAAAAATATACTGGGCCTGTTCTGAATAGCGCAGATCTGAACCATTCTCACAATGAACCCATACCTTTATGCCTGCCTCCTGACAGTGACCCACAGTCCAACCGTGTGCCATGTCACAAATAATTTCTAATTCTTCAGGTGTTAGGCTGTCATATGCAGCCTCTCTTGATGTATATTCTGACATATTATATTTCTCCATATTTGTTTTGATATTCAGTGACGCATCCTTGCGCCATTGTCCAGAACAATTCGTCTATTTCTATACGATATTTTTTGATCATGCGCCCGTAATGTTCCCGTTCGTCTTGACCAGCACCGCTTGAGCGAACGCCTGTTGGTATTGCGTCTATCTCACCTTCGAAAAATGCAACTTTATCCCTCAGAAACTCTAAGTGTTTTGAATATTGCATTGCCGTTGGTTCAGTTTGTTGTGTCATGTTCTTAACTCCACTTTATCAAACTGATCGACAAACGCTTGTTGACGATCATCTGGACCCATATCAAAAGCCTCCTCTTCATATGCCTTCACATGTTCAGTGCTTCTGCATTTCTGTTGGGCTTCCGAACGATTTAGGTACTGCTCTGGAAGAATATAATCTTCCATCATCATTCCATCATAGCCATGAATTTTGTAATACTGTGTCATTTTATATTTCCCCTACCTTTTTTACCCATGCACTTGCCATAGCGATAACATCTTTTAATTCTTCAGCTTTAACGTGCGTAATCACGTCGTCAAAGTATTCATCTTGAATTTGATCATAGGTAGCAGCGTGCCACCAATAGCCAGTGTTAACGAATTGATCTAGACCGTCTTGCAATGCCACCTCTACATGATCCCCCAGCCATGTCTTTGCGGCCCCTTGTATAATACTTAGCCTATGGCCACGATCACCAATTCCTAATTTTATTACGTTATGTTTCATAATCATTCCCCTATTAATATTTCTTAACCATCTCTACAATTGTTGTGACACCGTTATCTAAGGTGTAGCACAGTCTGCAATCTTTACACTTTTGACCTGTGCAATTCTGTTTGTCAACCTGTTCATGCTCTAGCACGTTATTAAATGTTCTATCAAAATGTTTTGGCGGTTTAGACATGATAGTTGAGATCTTAGCATTGCTATAGATCAAGATAAAGTTTTTAGGCTTTGGCCTATCTTTAAAATACTTTGACACAATATCGTTGCGCTTAGTCCATAAGGCAAAATTACAATGTGGGTTTTTGATTGCTATCCTCACTAGGTTCTCAAGGTGTGTCATGTTTATCAATTCGCCATGAGCATTGAACCTGAAGAATGCATCTAGGATAGTTGGTAGGTAATCAGGATCATGCACCTTGTTGGCTAAGGCTTCACTATTACGCTGCAAGGCTGGAGCCATGTTCTTGCGGTATGATCCCAACATTTTATGCGAGTAACATTTGGTACATATGTTGTCTTCCCTACCGCTTGCATTTTGCTTGATACAATATGGGTTTGTCTGAGTGTTGGTGCTGATAGCTTTGAAGCCGTCAAGCTTGCCCGTCATTTTACTGATATGTACTAAAGGAAATGCCATTTAAATGTCTCCGTTATAGATTAGATTGGAATTTATAGTTTCACCCTCAACAACTTGAAACTGAACAACATCATCATGGTTAAAATTATATTCACTTAACCACTTAAATACAGCTTCGGTTGCGCTGGATTCCTGAAAAGTTTGCTCAAGCAAAGCACCCTCTTGATTAGATAATCGCTTTGGTTGCCATTGTATTGTAAAAAGCTTCATTTCATTAATCTCCTGTTTGGTTTACGTTTGGTCTTAACAAGTGACACCCTAAAGAGTGCCACCTATAAAGATCAACTAGTGAATATTCTTTTGTCATTATCCCATGTTCTTTTAATCATATCGCTTGAGCCTTTAGCGCCCCTCAATATGCTTTGAATAGTAAACTCAAGAGTATCCGGTTTTTGTTCTATCCATATTGTAATTTCATCTGGAAAAGCTTTTGCAAAATCCTCTAAGGCTCTTGCCCCTACTATCACAGCCGTTGAATTTGCGTTTAAATGTGTCATTAGAAAAACTCCTGTTTGGTTTGAAGTGACACCCTAAAGATGCCACCTATAAGTATTAATCAATTAAACTCCACGTTTGGGGTTTTCTTCCTTAGTACCATGCTTTGCTTTCCATGCTTCAAATTCTTTTTTAGTACCATAATCATAATCGCCAACAATGTATCCACTGTCGTTTTGCATAAAGATAGCATCAAGGTAACCGTCTGACGTAGGTACTATTGAAAGACCTTTAGTTTGTGGCGCTGTCTTAATTCTTAACATTTGGTGTACTCCTTAAGTGTTGATCTTGGCTTGTGCATTCAGATGGCGGCTATTTTGTGACAATGTATAGATGTGACGTTACGTCATTTTATAAACTGTAACAATTCGTAATCAGTAAAACCAAGCTGATAT
>TARA_B110000046_G_scaffold75545_1_pt1 | contig 13980 bp, 10 predicted proteins | sample TARA_B110000046 | Tara Oceans TARA_B110000046 (sample SAMEA4397157) | marine metagenome | biome: Polar Biome; feature: [DCM] deep chlorophyll maximum layer (ENVO:01000326); material: water (ENVO:00002006), including particulate matter (ENVO:01000060) such as... | depth 40 m
AGCCGGAGCTTTTACTTTTTCTTTCGTCACTTCTTTTTCTTTTGCTACTTCTTTTGCCTCAGCAGCAGCTGCTTTAGCTTTTTTCTTCTCAGATGCAGCTTTTTTCTTCAAGTTTGCTAATTCTTCTTGGTTTTTTATTTTTGAGGTTTTGGTTCTAGATTTTCCGTAAGTGCCTTTGAATCTCTTTCCTTTTCCTGATTTTTTATCTCCTTTTCCCATAGTATAATCTTGTATTAAACTGACCAAATTTTAATCTTCGAAATTAAATAAAATGAAGGCACCAATAAGCAAAAAAAAACCTCTTAACTCTGAGAGCTAAAAGGCTTTTAAAAATTTGTTTTTTGAGCTTAGTTTACAGAACCAGAAAGTTCAGCACCTGCTTTGAATTTTACAACTTTTTTAGCTGCGATTTGGATTTCCTTCCCTGTTTGAGGATTTCTTCCAGTTCTTGCAGATCTTTCAGAAATGGAAAAAGATCCAAATCCAACTAATGCTACTCTGTCACCTTTTTTAAGAGCTCCTGAAGTTGCTCCAATAAAAGAATCTAATGCTCTTTTTGCATCGGCTTTAGAGATTCCTGATCCATCAGCCATTGCTTCTACTAATTCAGACTTATTCATCCTGTTTTCGTGTTTTTAGTTAATAATTAAATAATTCGTGACCCAAATGTATATGAAAATCAAGCCATGTCAAGGACAAGCGTTTAAATAGAGCCATTTTGTTAATAAAAGCCGTCGATTGTTAATAAGTACGTCTGAAATGTACGCCAATTGGGCAATCGCGTCGAAATAACGGCATATTTATCGATTTTTCAAGCTGCGAAAATCGGTAAAACGCCAACTTTACTCTTTTTTTTCTACCCAAAAATGATCTTTTCCGAAAAATTCTGGCGTTTGAACAGACAAAACTTTAGTCGTTTCGCCTATTTTATACTTAAAAGAATGGATAATTCCTTCCGGAAGTAGTATAAAACCGTCTTTTTTCATTTCTATTATTCTGCTTCCCAAATAGAAAGTTCCACCACCTTCAACAATGTATATAAACTCGGAGTGCTTTTTATGGTAATGCGGTTTTACCGAATCGTTCACCCAAATTAAGTAGGAAGACTGGTTTTTATCCGAACTTAATTTTTCTACTGTAACGTTTTCTTTAAAACTTTCCGGAAGTATTTCATTCAAATATTTTACTTCTTGAGCTTGAATATTACTAAATATAAAAACGCTCAATAAAATGGAATAAAAAGTACCATTACGTAAAATCATATCACTTCTATTTTCTCGGAGATACCACGTAAAAAATCTGCAGATTTCATTCTTCTTTTTCCTTCTAGTTGAAGTTCGGTAATCCAAACAATTCCATCGGTCGTTTCAATTCCAAATTTATTCTCTATTTGTACTACTTTTTTTGGAGTAGAATTAGCGTAAAATTCTTTTGTAGGAAAAAATAATTTCATTCCCAATTCTTTTTCACCGAGTTTAATTCTTGTAAAAGCTGCCGGATATGGATCTAGCCCTCTAATTTTATTGTGAATAGGCAGACAACCTAAATTCCAGTTTACTTTGCAATCGGGTTTAAAAATCTTTGGTGCTTTTTTTAGCTCTTTATCTGGATATTCATCTTGTGGCTTACCTTCAATTATACCTTTCTCAATATCACCTAGGGTCTCTACTACCATATCGGCACCTATTTCCATTAATTTATCGTGAACTAAACCTACGTTGTCATTTTCAGAAATGGTAACTTCTTTTTGCTTTAAAATATTTCCAGTATCTATCTCCTGTTTTAGAAAAAAGGTAGTTATGCCGGTTTTAGCTTCTCCATTTATTATTGCCCAATTAATGGGAGCTGCCCCACGATACTGTGGCAATAAACTTCCATGTAAGTTAAATGTACCTAGCCTTGGCATATCCCAAACCACTTTGGGCAACATTCTAAATGCTACTACAATTTGAATATCGGCATTATAACTTTTAAGTTCTTTTAAAAAGTCGGCATCTTTTAAATTAGTAGGTTGGAGTAGAGGCAAGTCATTTTTTAAGGCGTATTCCTTAACAGGTGATTGCTGAATTTTATTTCCTCGCCCAGATTTTTTATCAGGCATAGTAACAACGGCTACAACGTTTTTTTTTGCTTCAACCAAAGCTTGGAGCGAAGCAACCGCAAAGTCAGGCGTTCCTAAAAATATTATTCGCATTATAGTTTCAATTCTTTCCAGTTTCCCCACCACAGGTAAGGATAAACCATTAATAAGAAAAGGCCAAAATAAATGAATTCACTCAACCATACAACATAAAGTTCCACTTCTGGAAGCTGTGCTAAATACCAAGCGCTTAACAAATAAATAACTACCGTAAAAGACTCAATAGCTAATCCTACCATTGTTTTTCCCGCTCCCGATATTACTCTGAAACCTACAATAATAGATGTGAAAATGAATAATGCCGAAAACACTACTTTCATAGTAGGTAAACCCATTTCAATGATTTGGAGGTCAGAAGTAAATGGAGCGAAGATTTGCTCACCAAAAATGTAAAAGAGAGGCTGAAGAGCTAAACAATATAAAAAGCCAATTATGTTCGTGTTTTTAAGTAGTCGAAAAATGGAATTAGAATGTCCTTGGCCCAAAAGGTTTCCTGTAAGTGAATTGATTGTATCTCCTAATCCAAAGACGGGAATAATAAGAACCATATAAATGCTTCGTATTATATGAGATGCTGCTAACTCTTTTTCTCCAAGGTGTTCTATTAAAGTAAAAAAGACAAACCAAGCAGCCAAAGCAATGAAATTTTGAATCATAACTGGGCTACTTATTTTAAGTATAATACGGTATCTTTTCCAGTCAACCCCTTGCCAAACAAACAGCTTATACTTAGAATGTTTAAATACAAAAAAAGCAAACAAAAAGAAGATCAGCGTTCCCAACATTTCAGAAATGTTTGAGGCGTAAGCTGCTCCAGCCACACCGTAAGTTGGGATGCCAAAACCGCCAAAAATAAGGAGATAATCCAACCCTATATTAACTACAGCAATTAACGGAGTGATAAACCCAATGATTTTTGTTTTAGTTACTCCTACAAAAAATGCCACAAAAACGATATTCAATGAATTGAAAATAATGCCCCAGGATCTAGCATTTAAATATTCATGAATTACATTCCTTATTGCCGTGCTATCTATAATGAAATGAGAAAAAAGAGGGAGCACATAAAATAAAAAAAGTATGACAATTACACTCCAAATTAGCATGAAAATCCATGAATGTTGAATTATGGAGCCTATGGCAAAATAATTTCTTTCCCCATTTCTTCTTGCTAAAATGATTTGGGCACCAGTGCTAAAACCCATTCCAATAACCAACAATACGGTTAAAAGTAAGAGTGCATTTCCGGCTCCACCTAATTCCGTTGCTCCCAATTGACTTAAAAACATGGTGTCGGTTAGGTTCACTATGGACATAGAAAGTCCACTAATCATTAAGGGAATAGCAATTCGTAATATATTGCCAAAAGAATTGGTGTGGTTAGGGTTATTTAGGGTCAAGCTCATTCTTGTACCTAAATTGAAAAGCTACAGAAAGTTGAGCGTACACATTTCGAACTGGATAATCAATTGGTTTGTATTCTTTATTGAAAATAGAAGTAAATCCATAACTCATTCTAAAATCGACTAAAATTGGTTTGTATTGATAATGAAACCCAAGGTTTACACCATAATCGTGTTTATTCATGTTATCACTTAAATCTCTTTCATCTTGTAAAGGAATAGTTGATGCACCAGCAAAACCATTATAAAAAACCTTACTTGAACTTTTATTCAATGAAGCATAATATAGGCCCGCAAACAAATGCCATTTGTCGTTTAAAGAGTAACGAATTAGAACAGGAATTTCGAAATACCAATTGTCGAAGCTCCCCCAAGTAGTTCCATTAAATAACGTTTCTACTTCTCCGCAACGTCGGGTTCCATTTGATAAATCAAAACAAATTTCTTCTACATAATATAAATTGGTTGCTTTTGCACTATATTCCAGTGCTTTTCTATTGTAGTTCCCTTCCACCCAAAGTGACCATTTTGGAGCAAATTGGTATAAAAAAAACACGCCAATATTTGGTCCGATTAAAGGTGTTCCTTTTGTGCTATCAATAGACTCGATTTTACCATGTGGTATGGGTGCACCAAACATAAATCCCACTTTAGGCCCGAATGTAAATTTTTTTTCTTGGGCTAAACAGTTGGAGCTGCCCAATGCCAAAAGGATGGATAATAAAACTATATGGAATTTCAATTTTTCAAGAATTTACCTTTTGTAATTAATGCATCATCATCTTTTAGTTGGTAGGAGTAATATCCATTCGGTAAATCTTGAACATCAAATTCATTAAATTCATTTTTGATAATCTCATACCTAACTAATTTACCTTGCGCATTAAAGATGCTTAATTGAGAGTTATCCGTAAAAGCAGCGTCAATTGTAAAATTGATTTTTTCAGTTGTTGGGTTTGGGTAAACCCAAAAATGAGCGTTTTCTTTGCTACTATTATTTACAGAAGTTTCACCAGGATGAAGTAACATTATGTTATCAATGTAAAGTTCTGAGCCATCACCACCATTAAAGTTTTTACCATCCGCACTTGCAGTAAACATTATTACAATGGAATCGGGTTTGCCACTATTATAATACGTTATTGGAATATCAAACTTAGTATAAGTTGTTACCGTTTTTTTAGCCATGGCTTCAGGAAAAGCAGCAAATCCAACGGTATCTCTAGTTCCACTTTTATTATTGAATAGCCAAACAAAAGATCGACAAAAATCATTATCAACAGGAATGTACTTGTAAAAACCGACAAATCTTTCTGGTCGGCCAGACCAAGGTTTACCGAAAAAAACGGCTTTTTCGGGATCCATTCCGCCTTTGTAATCGCCACTCATTAGGCTTCCTGCAGCAATGCCCAAAAAGAACTTTGTAGAACGCATTAAACAGGCATAAGGGCCTTTGTAAGCGTCCGTCGTTTTCATTACTGTTGGGCTGTATTGAATGGTTCTTGTACTAGGATTGGTTGTAGTCCAAAAGTGATCTGGATTTGGTTCGTCATAGGCTGGGAAATCTGTTCCACCTACATTTTTTAGGGGAGTATGATCCCAATAGTAAAATAGTTGGTTTGGCAGCCTTTCGTATTGCGAATAGGATAAATTACTAAGTAATAGAGCAAGAATTAAAACTGAAACTACTTTCATTTTTTTTGGTATTAAGCCCTACAAATTTAATTATGCTGGATTATAATGAACAAAATAATAAATAAATTTATTAACCCGAAGTTTCGTTTTTTTTAATAATTATAATAAAGTACGAATTTCCAATTCGAAAATAGAGGGAATTAGTTAAATTTTAAGTATGAAATATTATTCTTCTTCATAATAAACATCCATTTCTAACTCTCCAATAACTTTAAAGGCAGTTCTTCGATTTCGTGCTCTGCCTTTTGGGTTATCACTGCCATCTGCAAGTATATTTGGTTTTATTGGTTTCGACTCTCCATACCCTTTTGCCTCTAGTCTTTTTTTGTTTGCCCCTTTTTCAACCAAGTAATTTACAACCGACTGTGCTCTTTTTTGAGACAGGTGTTGATTGTATTTCCCAGTTCCTTTACTGTCTGTATGTGACCCAATTTCTACAATTAATGTTGGGTTTTCTATAAGCAATTCATAAATACTAGTATCAATTGCCGTTTTTGCTTCTGGTGTTAAATATGCTTGGTCGAATGGATAATAAATGTTAGGAATAATTATTTCATCTTTTGGAATTGCAGAAAGCATAATGGTTTTTTCTTTTTTTGAAGACTCAACCAATCCTTTAGTTGAGACAGGAATTTGTTTGTTAAAATGAATATCGGAGTCTGCAATTAATTGAAAATCAATTCCTAGTTGTAAGTTCAATTGAATTTTCCCCATAATATCCGTTCTAATTCTTTGTAAAACAATAATTCCTCCATCTGGCGAATCTTTAACGGTAACTATTAACTCAACATTGTTTAGTGGCTTTTGAGTTTTTTCGTCCACAAACGTTAGATTGTATTCAACCTCTATAACTTTTTTCCAGTTTACCTCAAAAATATCGTCGCAACAATGGGGATGTTTTAAGTCGATACTCCCTTCTCGGTTGGATACCAAAAGACCACGCGATCTGTTCTTGGGGAAAGCAACATAATACATGTCATCATAAGAAGAATTTATGTTTTTCCCCGAGTTTACTGCAGGATATATCCATTTCGAACGTTCACCTACGGCTTCAAATAAATCGAATCCGCCAATTCCTGCTCGTCCGTTAGAACTGAAATAAAGTTTATTAGTGAAAAAGTCAAAACTGGGAGTCGTTTCGTCTCCAATGGAGTTTATTTTAGAGCCCGCATTTCTGGCTTTGTCAAATTTTTGTTTACTTATTCTGTAACGGGTGTACCAAATGTCATATCCACCTTTTCCGCCTTCTTTATCGCTTACGAAGTAAATTATTTCCCTATCTTTTTTCGATGATACTCCTACACATGGATGTGTATAGGTATGGTTGCTTTGATGAACTTCTTCTGGTAATATTTCCGGTTCTCCCCAACCCTCATTTTCTAGTTTACTTAGATAAATGTTACATACCATTTTGTTTTGCCAATTTGGTTTGCAAAGAGATAAATACATTCTTTGTTTGTCTTTCGAAAGTGAAAAACTTCCTATGTGCTCCTTGCCAGAATTAGAAGGATGAGAAAGTAAACTATCTACGTTCCATTTTCCATTTCTTTCATTGGCTGCATAAATTCGTCGTTTCGGCATTGTGTCAGATTCTAAAAAGACTATTTCATCGCTAGGTAAACTAACAAACCAAATGGTATTGTTATCAATAATATTTGGGGAAAATTCTATATTAGATCGATTTACATTTCCCTTTAATGGGAAAATTCCTGTATTTGGAGCATCCATTGATTTTTGCAAGCCCAGTTTGCATCCTTCTAATTCTGCTTTCACCAATTTTTTATAATGACGGCTCTCTTTCGAATTATTGTGTTTGTCTATAAATTGATTAAAATACAAGGTTGCTATTTTGTATTGTTCTCGAGTTTTCATGATACGCCCCATGTGATAAATGGCAATGGCATATTTTTCTTGATCGGCATAAAAAACTTTTGAATATTCATCCAATGCTCTTTGATAATCTCGTGATTTATCATAAGCTTTTGCCAGTTCGTATTTATATTTTAAGTTTTCTGGTTTCCTTTGAGTAAGTTCTACTAAAAAATCTATTTGAGAATAATAATCATTTGCCCTAATCGCCCCTTTTACTTGTTTTTTAAGGTGATTGGTTTTCATGGATTTTACATGGTGGTGTTGTCCATAAACAGATAGACTGAAAAATAGAATACAAGAAAATAGAAATCTAAAAACGATCACAAGGTACTGCAGTTTTTTGGAGCACAGAACTCGCTCCAGTATATACTATTGAAAATTCGTAAGCCCCTCGGCTATTAGTGGCTGCTCTTAATTCTGAAACGTTAAAATCATAATTAAATCCAACTTCTAACTTTTTAAATTTTAGTCCAACAATGGCAATAGCAGCGTCTGTATTTCGCTGTAAACCATTTCTGATTATTACACCAAAATAAGCTCCGGTGGCCATTGTTTTGTTTTTTTCTAAAAGCACCATTAAGTTCAATCCCATTAGCATTTCAGATGTTTTGTTTTGGTTCATGTGAAGAAAATGAGGGTACAAAACAATTTTTTTGGAAATTGACCATTCTGCTCCAATCGTAAGTACGTTTCGTATTGGCAATTCATTTTCTTGGCCATAAAAAGATTCATTTGGTTTGTTTAAATGAAACATGCTAAAACCTAAATTTGTGGTTATTTTTTTCAATTTTAGCATGTAATTTACTCCAGCATTAAAGTCGAAAAATGTGAGATTTTCAATTAATAAAGGTTCGCTGCTGACCAAGTTCGAGTTGAATCCTCCAGTATTTCTGTCGTATTGCTCGGGCAAGTTAGTTCCATTTAAATTAATGGATTTGAAAACAACTCCGGGTTGAAAGCCCATTGAAAATAAGTGAACCCCAAATGTTTTATGATAAGCACCACTTAGCATTACCTTATCGTACTTTAAATCTACTACGCCAGATTGATCATGAAGATAAACTAAGCCACCACTAAATTGTTCGCTGTATAAATAAAAATTCCTTTCAAATCCAATGGAGGTAGTGGTATAGGGTTTACCTATTGTATTCCATTGGTTACGAAAACTGGCGGTTAATCTCCAATCGGCTTCGGTGTTCCCCGTAAGAGCTGGGTTTGTTGTTAGAGGACTTAGGTAGAACTGGGTAAAGTGAACATCTTGCCCAAAACCAATTTTTTGAGCAAAAGAAAGCGCAACGATAAGTAATGTGATATATGCTGATTTTATCATTGCTTCAAATAAAACTAATTTTTTCCAATTAGAGATTGTGGGAATGAACATTTCATGAACTAATAGTAGGCATTGATAAAACTAATAGGAAACTGTAACCTTCCTTTAGGTTACATTTGGACTATGTCAATTAAAGAACTAATACTACTGACTATTTTCTTTCTTTTTGGGTTGAGCAGTGTTGCTAAAATAAATTGTGATTTTATTGCAGATACAACAAGAGCTTGTGCCCCAAAACAAATTTCTTTCACTGATTTAAGTACAATTACCTCAGGAAGTATTACTTATTGGAATTGGGATTTCGGAAATGGAGGTTTTTCAAACCTTAAAAATCCCAGTCGAGTTTACGCAACACCAGGAGTGTACACGGTGACGCTGACAGTTTCTGATGGAATAGACACTTGTACAATCACTAAAACAACCTATTTAACACTGTTCAAGTCTCCTGTCGCAGATTTCTCTACAGTCACAATTTCTAAATGTATTCCAGTTGAAGTAAATTTCACAGACAAATCAACTTTAGGTGATGCTCCTATAAAAACTTATAAATGGGATTTTGGTGATTTAAGTCCACCTGGTTCAGGTAAAAATGCGAATCATAAGTACAAATTTCCTGGAACTTATTCCATTGTATTTACAGTTATTGATACCAATGGATGTGCAAGTACTTCGAAACCATTTAATGTACCCGTTGGAGCTCCCAAGGCAAACTTTACTGGAACTCCGAGAGTTGATTGTTTGCCTCCCTTAAAAACTACTTTTAATAATTTAAGCACCTCTCGAAATCCTACTACTTATCTCTGGTTATTTGGAGATGGAAAAACTTCCACATCAAAAAACCCAACAAATAATTATACTAAATCTGGCAGTTTTGATGTGAAATTAATTGTTACAGATAAGTACGGTTGTATGGATACTAGTACAAGAAAAAAATATGTAAATATTGGAAGTGTAAGCGCCGATTTTATAATTCCAGATACCCTTTGTCTTTTTGGAAGCGATTCGTTAATTAATATTTCTTCTGGCGCAAAATTTTTTAAATGGACTTTTGGAAATGGAGGAATAAGTATTAAGAGAAGTCCAACTGTAACGTTTACTAAAGAAGGTTATACTACTATTAAATTGGTTGCAAGTTCCGATACTAATTGTGTTGATTCAATCACAAAAAGAGTTTATGTAGAAAAAATAATTTCTGATTTTGATATTATTCAAAAAGATATTTGTGATCCCAATACAATTGAATTTAAAGACAAAAGTCAAGGAAACATCAGCTCAACGAAATTCCATTTGGATATGGGGACAAGGTTGACGCACGTCTATAGTTCAAGTAAAAACTTTACCTATGTTTACCCTAAAAGTTATTGCGCTACTTCGAAATGGAAAGTAAACTACACCGTAAAATCTAGTAGTGGTTGTGAGGCAGTTAAGACGAAATTCATTACTATATTTAACGATCAATTAGTAGGTAAAGTAAAGTCAACTAACGCATGTGTTCCTACCGATTTCACATTTAATGTGTTACCATGTTTGCGTTTTCCTGCAGTAAAATGGAGTTGGAATTTCAACACAGGTAACCCTGCAGACACTAGTAACCTAAAAACACCTAAAAACGTGATAAGGAAAACGATTGGTGGAAGATATTTGGCTACGGTAACAGTAATAGATTCTAACGGTTGTAAATACACGCACAATATTCCTTATGAGGTTGGTGAAAAGCAAAAGGCAGACTTTAGAATGAGTAAAGATACTATCTGTTATGGCGACACTGTTCAATTCACTAATCTAAGCACGGATGTAGGGAAAATAGACAGCTATAATTGGGATTTAGGAGACAGAACATACTCTACTCTAATCAACCCAAAACATGGCTATGGCTTGTTGGGAAGGTTAAAAATAAAATTAGTTGTTTGGAATTTTACATGCCAAGATACGGTTTCAAAATATTTGTATGTTAGCGGTCCAATTTCTAGTATTATATCTCACCCCGATTGTGCCAATCCACTCAATCAAACATTTAGATTGGGAATAGGAGGGTCTTATACACGATTTTATTGGAATTTTGGTGACACTACCGGCATAGATTCAGTTAACTCTCTTGTATTCCATAAGTACAAACATTACATTCCTTATAAGGTTACTTTAAAAGTTTTTAATGATTCCACAGGCTGTGTAGATTCTAGTGTAGTTAAGCTTTCTCCTACACTTTTAAAAGCTCATTTTAAAATTAACAATTCGAATATTTGCAAAAGTGGAGATGCATATTTTGATGCAACCGCATCTCAAGGAAGGATAGCCGGTAGGTATTTCTGGGATTTTGGAGATGGCCAAGTCGATAGTTATGTGAGTAAGCCAAAGCACAGATATTATAAATCAGGAAAGTTTAAAGTCAGGTTAATTATTTTGACTGCAGATAGTTGTAGAGATACAACCTTTCAAAATATTTTTGTTTCTACTTCGAACTTAAATTTTAAAATTAATAAACCAGTTATTTGCAATGGTGATAGTCTTACGATCTTAAATTTGAGTAGGCCAGATACCACAATTAATCTATTCCGATGGTCTTTTGGAAACTCAATAATAAGTACGGATACCAATTTGAATTATAAATTTGTCTTACCCATAAAATCAATTGACTCTAATTCATTAATAAATTCAGATAGTTCCTTTATTAAGCTTTATGCTAGAAATGCATTGGGTTGTTTAGAAGAAAAAATACTGCCACTTATAGTCGTCCATTTGAGGGCTAATTATGAAATAACTGATTCTTCCCTTTGTAGAGGGGATGAAATCACCTTTATTGACAGTCGATTGCCTTCTAATATTTCTCATTTATGGATATTTGGTGATGGCGATTCAAGTAATGTAGATGAACCAAAACACAAATTCTTAAGTTCCGGAAATTTTCTTACAAAATACGTAGTTACGGAGGCACCTTGCGCAGACACCATGATAATCCCAATAAGTGTACAAGGTATAGATTCAGTTGGTTTTACTGCTTCCTTGCGAGATACAAATTGTTATCCGGCAACCATATTCTTCGATGACTTTTCAAAAGGCGATTCAATAACTTGGCGTACATGGGATTTCGGTGATGGAAACCCGTCCATTAGAAGTCCGCTAAAAGATTCTTTGACCAAAACGTTCTTGCAGCCTGGAATATTTAATATTAAGGTAGTTGTGGAAACTTCCAATGGTTGTACAGATTCAATTACTTATAAAAAACACATTGAAATTAGAGGACCATATTCTAGGTTTTCTGTATTTCCGGATACCTTATGCAAATATGATCCTATCATTTTTGTACACGATACAAGTAATCAATATACATGGTCACTTACGTGGGATTTTGCAGACGGAAGAGTAGATGTTACTGAGAAAGAAGTAGATACCTTGCGTCATCGTTATTCCAGAGTTGGAAAATTATTGACCATTCTTCTTTTCAAAGACTCAGCAGGAGAATGTAAAAAGTTTTTCACTAAAGAAATATTGGTAGAAGATGTAAACGCAAACTTCAAATTTAATGTAGATTCTTTTGGATGTGAGCCGTTTACAACTAAATTTGAAGATAAGTCAGTTGATGGAGATACTTGGAGATGGAGTTTTGGAGATGGGAACAACTCAGGTGTTCAGCATCCGGAAAATACATTTTTAAAAGTTGGTAAATACCCAGTTGAACTTATCTATTTGAATTCTAAAAATGGTTGTAAAGACACTGCTTCAAGAGAAGTCTTGGTTCTTCCTTTACCAGATGTGCTTGGTTCAGGTGATTTGGAAGTATGTTATGGAGATAGCGCACAATTGCAAGCAGAAGGAGCGTTAAGTTATCTTTGGACACCAGATTTTAGATTAACTAACAATAAAATTTCGAACCCAAAAGCAGGACTTAATGAATCCCATATTTATCTCTTGGCTGGGACGGATTCTAATAATTGTACAAACACCACCAACGTAGCTGTTTATGTTCAGCAAATTCCTGAGGTATCAATGCCCGAAGATAAAATTATAATTATTGGTGAAGAATTTCCGCTTATCCCTAATATTAGCAATGGATCTAAATACAGATGGGAACCACCTACTGGGTTATCTTGTTCCGATTGCCCAAATCCCGTGGCAAAACCTCTAAAAAACACAACTTACACTTTATTCGTAACAGATAGTTTAGGTTGTTTTGAAACTAAAAAGTCTTTTAGAGTTGAGGTAGAGCCTAAATTTTCATTGGATGTTCCGGAAGTGTTTACGCCGAATGGAGATGGGATTAACGATTTTATTTTTCCTAATGGATGGGGAATTCAAAATCTATTGGAGTTTAAGATTTTTAATCGTTGGGGAGAGTTAGTTTTTGAAGCGACAAAAGAAACGCCCGGTTGGGATGGATACTACAAAGGAAAACTTCAAAACATGGAAACCTACGTTTATTATGCCAAAGCACAATCTTACGCAGATGAAGTAATTTCTAAAGAAGGATATTTTACCTTAGTTAGGTAGCTTGCTTTTTTACATTTGACTTTTCATAGCAAAACATGATTCCTATTTCGAAATTAATTTTATCCGCGTTTTTAATCTTATTATTTTATCCTGTTTTTTCTCAAAATGAAGTTGAAGTTCTCCAAATAGATTATAGAATAGAAATTGAATCTGGAAGAGATCCCAAAAGACCAGAAGTAAGACCTGAACCAATGGTCGTTTTTAATAGAATGTTTATTTATGGTAATCGTGCTGTATATGTTGTTTATGATAGCACCAAAACGTGGAAAGATTATTCAGTAAAAGATAAAACTACGATTTGGAAAAAAGGAAAAACGAGTTACAAACATGAATACAAAGACAGTACGTGCTGTATCGTTTATAGTGCAATGAAAAAACGCTACCGGTGGGAAAGTACAGTAGTTGAAGAGGTTATTGCAGGTCGAAAGACGAAAAAAATAATAATTTACGACGATGTAAATCGTAAGACCTATTATGTTTGGGTTGACCTCATGGTATCAGCATCGGTTTCACCAATTGGTTTTTTGCCTGTAAATGGGCTGATAATGAGATTAAGGAACGAAAATATTGTTTACGAAGTAATCAGTAGAAAGGTAGTTAGTATACCAGAGTCCTTTTTTGAAGTCAACGAAAAAAAATACAAATTCTCGGAAAAAGCTTTTCGTGATGGAGTTATAGAATAAAGACACGGATTAATTAATACCTTTTAGTCGACCAAAATCAATATTTAATTTCCATAATAATTTAGTTTTGAGTTTAGGAATATCGTAACAATGCAGTAGCTAGAATGTACCGATATGTGGATAATTCCAACGTCTTTTTAACGGAATTTTTGGGAGATAAAAAAGTGGTTTTGTTCAGCCCCAATTACGATAAGCTTTTATACAGATATTCATTTACCGGCATACTGGGGTAGAAATTAAAGATCCGGATTAGGGTAAATACCTGTTTTACAAGGTGTAAGAGACCAGTATGCTATTCTAAAAAAAGGAGGAACTCTTTTTATGCCCAGTAGATATTGGTATTACATTCGATATAATTCAGTTGGTATTGGA
>TARA_B110000046_G_scaffold150708_1_pt1 | contig 13975 bp, 9 predicted proteins | sample TARA_B110000046 | Tara Oceans TARA_B110000046 (sample SAMEA4397157) | marine metagenome | biome: Polar Biome; feature: [DCM] deep chlorophyll maximum layer (ENVO:01000326); material: water (ENVO:00002006), including particulate matter (ENVO:01000060) such as... | depth 40 m
TCCTGATCTTCGTCACCGGTCGGCACGTACTCTTTTCCCTCGTATTTGGGTCTCCCGCCGCGTCGCCTCTGTAAGCATTTGCAATTATTGCACCAGCTGCCGGCGCCTGATGATCCAAAAAGGTGTCTTCGGAAAAGAAAGGATGATAAGGCACAGTTCTGGTTTCGGGTATTTGTAGCGCAGAGCAGAATCCAATATCAACCTCAGGATAAACCTGTCTGATTACCAAGTGCTTAACTAGGAATTCAGCGCCATCGAAGTCACGCGTAATCATTGAGAAATTCGGCGGTTCTACAGGCTTGATTGGAAAATTAGAATTTTCGGAAATTCCGTTGGATATTCCACCTATACAGTCAGTTCCATTAAAAGGAATCTCGCTGCCGTCAGCCCAAGCCCGACAGGATGGTGCTATTGTTGAGAAATTCTTACCATCAACAGCGAGGATGTGGTCTGTACCGTCACTATCAGTATAGGTAGCGTCGAAGGTCTCTGTGTTTCGAGCACCGCTACTGTTATACACTCCCCAACTATCGACGTAGGTCCATTTGGCTTGTCGCTCTATACATGCCTGTGTCTTTGGCCCAGGTGACTCGATCCAAGGAAATTTCCTAAAAGTCTCATAAATCACGTGATCTGAGCTATATGCAACATTCGTTGTACTAACAAAGAGTGCCGTGCCATCTGGATACACACGATCGGGGTACTCTGGAATCAAAAGGTTAATATTGAAATATTTGTTAACAATCGTGCCCTGACCGGAGCTGTCAGAGTAGTGTGTTAAATCTACGCCATAAAACTGTTGGACAGTATCGAGGCTTAACTCCGGCTCAAGTATAACCTGGTCCAGAAACATAGCCGATTTAAATGCAATGCTACTATCCTGATTAAGGGAGGCTGTTGAGTAATTTTTAAAAACCATTTCATGCGGCGCTTCTTTGGTCACTGCCTCAACATTTAAGGTCATGATACCGAAGGGATTACTGCTACTTGCGGCTTCCTCTATCACTACCTCAAATACCATTCGGTTTTTCTCGGTTCCTCGCAACGTCACTGTTAATGGATCGTCGATCGTCGGCTGAACCGCTTTCACAATGTATGACTGTTTTATTACCTCCTTATAACAGTCCCCCTCGTTAATATTTACCCGATAAGCCGAAGCAGGCAAAGTTTCTGACGCCTCCAAATTGGCGTATTTCTGATAACCGGTTTGATTTACCAAGCACAAGTATTTAGAGGGTAGGTCAAACGCGGACGTCAGGAAGTACTGATGCGCCGCATAAATTGTCGTATCCCTGTAGATACTTGCATTCTCGTCTGCTATGTCGTCAATCGACAACGATAAAGCTGTGGTGGGGGTCAGCGATAACAGCGCACTTAACCATACCAGAAAGGTGAGTAGTTTTTTCATCTCAAAATTCCTATTTCGGCTGGGACTTTCTTACTTTGAGCAACAGTTGCATCTAGGGGGAAGGGATCTTCATAATCTAAAGCACCATCGCCATCAGTATCCACTGATTGCGAAAGCTCCTCAGGAAATACATCGTCAGCATCACGATCATTGTTATCGGGTAATGAGCCGCTATTACCGTCGCCACCACAAGAAACAATGAGAACAGTGGCGAAGGTAACAATAAAAGACTGAATTATTTTGATTAAACTGATTTTCAATGATGGTTGACCTAGCATAAATTGGACTCCGATTTTTTATTTTTTTATGCAAAAAACAATAACAGAGATTTGTTGTGAAATCATCAAAATCCCCTCTAATCCAAAAAAAATCACCCCCGTAGATGCAGATGTTAGAACGAAAAAATAAAACTAACTGAATGAGCAGAGTTTTGAAATCAGCCTACTTTGTATCTGGGCAGATACAGTAACAATCACAAGTACTCAGCAGACCCCCCGCCTCCTGAAGGTAGCCCCCCTTGCTCTGGGTACAATACAGGTAACAGTAGAGTTGACGAAGAGGCGAAATTGAGTAATATATAGTCATCAGGACAGAGCAGAGAATACTAGCTAAATTATTGATTTATATAGACTTTAAAGGTCTATAGCGGGTAATTCCATAGCTCAACTGATTAGAGCGCTCGACTCATAATCGATCGGTCGTAGGTTCAAGTCCTACTGGGCCCACCATTTTTACCGATATAGATCAATATCTTACCGCGACATTTCTGCTCCCCTGAACATATTTCCATATAACAGCTATGGGGGGGAGGGGTAACCGTTAACCGCTTAATTTATCCCCGTAAACACCAACCCTAGCCTTTTTATACGTGACCATCGTTAGGCGCCCCGCTGCAAGTCATACCTCAAAAACATTGATTGAAAATTGTAGGCTACTAATTAAGGCTTACAAAACAGGTATCTATCCTATTATTGTATTGTGTTATGCATGTCGATAAACTCTAGAGCGTTAAAAAAAATAAACTAATAATAGAAGGGTAACCAAATGACTGAATATGAGATTTATACATTATTTAATAGCGGCCGACTGGTTGGCGTAGTGGGCTTCATCGGAAGTATTATTGCAATTTGGCTCGCTCTTAGGGTAGCAAATTTAACCAGGGACACTGTGGACGTGACGTTATTACAGAAAGTTGTATCCTCAGCTTTCGGCCTGCTCATTGTCGCTGGCACCTGGATGTCACTCACTCTGGCTAAATCGACATGGGTGATTACTGCCTATAACTTAGATCTATTAGAATCTCGTTCAGCGTTTTCTGATAAATTTATCGAGTATGTTGGCACCACTGACTTGCCGGTGACCTCCCCAATGCCAATGCAGATCATTTTTCTGGCCATAGTAGCGATCATGATTCTTTCAATTATTTGGACCCCTAAGAAATAACCTTAGGTGCATAGGCCAGTAAAGGGGACTGCTCGTTTTACCCCCGAAAAAGCCCTGTTCATACAGGGTTTTTTACCTTAAAAATAAGAATAGTCAATACCGTCATTTGCGTCTCGCGGACTTTTCCAATAGATTTACTCTCGAAAACAGTAATGGGGCTAGCCAGTCATGAAATACACCCATGTCCTACTCGGCATTATCACTCTATCTCTACTTTTAGGTTGCGGTGGCGGTGGTACCTCAAGTTCTGATGTCGCCAATACTGGCCCATCAATTTTAGGCGCCATCTCCACAATAAGAGTAGGAGAATCGATGGATTTTACACCTGAAGCAACAGATATTGATGGTGACCCACTCACCTTTACAATAGAAGGTCAACCCAATTGGATTAGCTTCGACAGCCAATCAGGCGCTATATCAGGAGTGCCTGCGCCTTCGGATCTTGATTCGACGTCAACCATCACTATTTCTGTGTCAGATGGGAGAACCCCTGGTTCTATTACGTTTGATTTAACCGTTCTAAAACCTATTTTTTACCTTGGATTTCAAATCTCCAACCTCGACAAATTTCGCGATATGGATATAGGCGTTAATAGTTGTTTTATGACCAGTGAAGATCAGGACTGTTCAGTCAGCGATCAAGTGGTCACTATCGATGAGAATGGCTTGTTGCAAATGCCGTTGGGCATTAAGGCTGGGAGCCCATTTGATGTGGCAATTGAAAGAGATGCTGGGCGCCAAGACTGTACCCTGGAATCTGAGGAGGGCGTTATTGCTTATAGCGACCACGTAATTGCTATTGATTGTCAACCTGATGCCTCAGCAGCACTATTTTCTCTGAATAAAATGCATAAAATTCGGCTGACTATGGACCATAACGAGTGGCAACGCTTTGTACTTGATACCGAAAGGGCAAACTATTCAGTCGGCGATGCAAATGGCAATGTGTCTGCTTGGACAACCTGGACCCACAGTGAAGTCTATAGGCAGGTTGATTTTGAATACCTTGACAGTAATGATCAGGTAATCGAGAGCCTTACTAAAGTTGGATTTAAAATGCGTGGCAATACCAGTCGTCAGTGGCCAGAATATTGGTTTGTACAAGCGGATGGTAATACCTCCAAAAAGCCAAGACGCTTTAGCTTTGGGTTGAAATTTGACGAAGAGTTTGACGAAGACGAAGGGGTGTACTCTTGTATCGATGGTGCCGGCCAACCAGCCGCAGTAGACGGGCATCCTTGCCAAAATCGAATAGGTAAAGATTTGGATGAGGTTCCAGAAAATGATGGTAGGGACTTTATGGATGTTGAAAAGCTGTATTTCAGATTTAATCGAGACGACCCCTCCTATCAGCGTGAACTATTAGCTCATGATGTTCTAAATACCATAGGTGTGCCAACATCTAGGGTCGCCCATGCCAATGTTGAATTGGAAATTACAGGGACTGGTAATTTATACGGTCGGCCGTTACCCCAAACATATAACATGGGTGTGTTTCAAATGGTTGAGCAGATTGATAAGCCATTTGTTAAGCGCCTGTTTGGTAAAAATGGTTTTCTATTTAAAATCGGCGCGTTTGGAGATTTAGCGGGTCCCGAGGAGGCCGATATAAATTGTACGGCATACGAGGACTCAATCCAGTTTGTTGATCCAAATTTTTGCAATATTGGTGTCGAAAAATCTGACCCTGATTCTAGGGAAGAATGGCTGGGTTTGAGTCATTATCTTAACCCACAATTTGTTAATTCTGACATCAATGACAATGATGGAGAAGTGTCTCAATTTCGACCTTACAAACCCATTTATGATTTAAAAACTAAGAAAAAAAGTATTACTGAAGGACGAGGGCTATTGCAAGCATTCATCCAGTTTGTCCAGACTAATCCGACCGCATCTGCGCTGTCAGAGCATTTCGATATCCCGGGTTTTATCAAAGCTCAGGCTGCCGAAATAGTTATGGGCGCAGTCGATCACTATGTGAGAGTCGGTAATAATTATTATCTTTATTTTAATCCGACTACTGAGCGATGGACTTACGTTGTCACTGACTTTGATTTCGTCTTTAGGGATAGCCATGCTATGACTAATGGTGCGATCGAAGGATTTGAAGCGTTCAGAGATATTATGGGAACGGTCGCCTTCCCTTCACCGGATAACATCAGTTGGGCTGGTCGAGTGGCTGGCGGCGTTAATCCTATTTTATGGAATATTGTATTTTCTGATCAAGCGAATAAAGCGCTACTCTATACTGAGATACAGGCAATACTCACTCTTGAATTAAATTGGGATGTCGTCAGTGAAAAATTGGCTCTTAGAAATACCTTGGTGCAATCAGCGATACGGGATACTGACGCAGGGTTTAATGATATCTGTAACTTAACGTATAACCCGATCGCCATAGATGCTGACCCCGAGGTTGAATTGTGTGATGAAAATGATGTCTCGATTCGAGCGTTCATTGACGCTAAAAGTGCAGCTCTGTCTCAAGAGTTACAGCAACATGGATTATGACTTTGTTACATAGACGCGATGCAGGACCTAATGTCGCTACTGACCAATCAACCTATGAGTGGTTTAGCGGTAATGAGTCTCGGTGAGTCTATGAATAACCCCTGAAATAATGCTAATAGCATAGGGGATAGAGGCCGCTTCAACGCTTTTTGCGTCTAGTTGTCAGGCCTCACTATCAGGCCAAATTCTAGCGCCGAATATCCTGGTAATTCTGAATAAGTAACACCAAAGGAACGAGCCTGAAGGCAATCATCGCGATAGAGGGCCAATTTAGCATGCTCATAGATGAGAACAAATAAAGCTCTAGATCGCTCCATATCAAACAACAAACTATAACCAATGCAATGACATTTACAGATCTAAAATAACGGTTTTTATAAAACGAAACCAAATACACAGTACTACCAAACATGACCATAGCCAGCCTGACCTTTACAAGACTGGCGATCACCTCTTCATTGAGTAATTTCACATTTAAATCAGAAACCATATGGAACTCTGGGAACCTAGTCACGATAACTGCCCTAACGCCCCAAAGCACAATAATAAGAACACATCTGACCAGGATCTTGGGTCGAATGGATTCCAAGTGCATTATCGACACCTCTCGATGCGGAAATAACGCCCTCATCTCATCTTCCGAAACGTTGCTTTGCTCTCCCATACCGCCTCCCTAAACGCTTTTGAGTGCCCAAGCAACTACCCTATAAACTGAGGCTTCAAACTAGGATACTCCAGCAAAACACCAAAATAATCCGCTAAAATCCCTTACTGGGCAAAATAATAATAGTAGCCGACGATGGCATTTTCAAGATTAGCCACTAGTTTAGGTACAGTAATGAGAACAACCGATCAGCCATCAGTGCTAAATGCGCTAACATAAACTCACCAAGTGGTTATTAGGATTTTACATAAGCCATTAATTTTTAGCGTTAATGTTAATCATGGGGCGTCTTAGCTGCCACTCAGTGAGTTAGCGGTCTTTTTTCTTTCGAACTAGGGTCGTTTCCACACTATCAGTGCGAAGCAGTTTATCAATCTCTTCCATTGACATGTAATCGAGGTCCCAATGATTACAGATATCATGTCTGAAACGCGTGTGGTCCTTATCGGTAGAGTCTGACTTTTTCCGATTAAAGTATTTGAGTAAACGATTGCTAATAGACATGGGCTTTATACTGACTAATTTAGAAAATAGATGACTCAGGGTCAACTATTACTCGGCCTTCCAAACTCCTTAAGATACCAATACAAGCCCGCTCTTATACCTCCTCTGATCGCCGGTGATGTGGCGAATAAAATGACGCAGATTGTGGGTTACGAGAAGCAAACGTCGTCGATGTGTTTCGCTATTGTCATACGAGCGACGAAAAAATGTGTATTGTTGCTAAAAAAAAGAGAGGCTGGCTGATAGTATTATGTTGTCCTAGGTAATCGTTTTTGAAAATAATGCCAGCGAATTATTGGCATTATCCAACATATTCAGGACTGCATTACCGCCCAAAAGTGTACATTGTCGGATTACATTTATGTCTTTATAGGCACTAAATATCCCTACGACCATAGCGTTGAGATTGCTTTCAAACAAACGCGACAGCACGTCAGAGTGGCGGTCGTTGTACGCAACCACCAAATAGCCTTAGGGCCTTGTTTAACCCTTAACCCTGCTCGATTCGGCAGCCAAACTCCTCGCCCGCATCCAACAACCACTGGGCTATATAGTCTGCAAAACTTCGCCTTATAATCAGGTCATAAGAACCATCGAACCTATTACTGATAACGACCGAGGACTTAGCAAAGGTGGTTTGAACCACTCGGCCGGCGTTTGACGTTGCATGGTCCCAGGCTTCAAGGTCGTATACAGTAGATTTTTTAAGAACGGTTGCAACACCTTCCCCACGCAGATTGATACAGGTCTGCCCTGCGCTTACATCAACGATGGCAATATGCCCTTTAAGTGATTTGCGCAGTGCAGCCTCTATTATTTGCGCCTGACCACCTCTCGCTATAATCAGCCACTCGCTGGGACCGAGCCAATAGATACGGGTATTACCCTGTTGGTGATAGGTACATGCCTCTCGCGGTAATTGAACACCTAAGGTTTTAGCGACACCATTACAAAATGCGATATCTTTGCTGTCACCTCGTAAAGTCAGGTGCGCACTCAATGGGGCCTCTTTTACCACCAGACCACATTCTGCTTCAGCATTAAATATTCCACCAGCGGTGACGCCTTTATTAAACGAGGACTGAACATAAAACAGCGGTGATTCGAACTTCATCTCATTAGACATGATGGCGTTCTCCTTGCGGATCATAAAATACCGAACTAACAATTTCTGAGGCAATACTGCGCCCGTCTGCCAATGGGCAATGTACGACTTGCCCCAACCTTTCATGGCCACCTTTAATCACAGCAAGGGCTATAGAATGGCCGAGACAGGCACTGTAATAGCTTGAGGTAACATGGCCCTGCATAGCCATAGGTATTTTCTGCTTGGCATCAAATACAACCTGTGCGCCCTCGGGTAAAACCGCTTTATCGTTCAAAGGTTTTAGACCTACTAGCTGTTTTCGATCACCGCGCACCGTATCGCTGCGCAGTAGAGATCGCTTACCAATAAAACTGAAAGCCTTGTTCTTACCTACCACCCAGTCCATATTCATATCAGCCGGTGTCATAGATCCATCTGTATCTTGTCCAACAATAATAAAGCCCTTTTCAGCACGTAAAACATGCATGGTTTCAGTGCCATAGGGGGTAATATTAAACTCCTTACCTGCGGCAATAAGCGCCTCCCAGACATGTCTACCATAATGGGCTGGCACATTAACCTCATAGGATAGCTCACCGGTAAAGCTAATACGAAAGACGCGAGCCTTAACCCCTGCCACTGTACCTTCACGCCAATCCATAAATGAGAACGCGTCACTGGACAGGTCAATATCACTGCATACCTTGGCAATAACCTTGCGTGCATTGGGGCCTGTAACAGTGGCAGTGGTCCAGTGATCAGTTACCGAGGTGAAGTACACCTGCAGCTCGGGCCATTCGGTTTGCTGCCAAAGTTCCAGCCATGCCAACACACCTGCAGCACCGCCAGTAGTGGTAAATATAAGATAGTGATTGTCATCCAAACAGGCACACACACCATCATCAAAAATCATTCCATCCTCTTTTAACATCACGCCATAGCGACATTTTCCTGGCGCTAGTTTTAGGTATGAGTTGGTATACATTCGGGTAATAAACTCAGCGGCATCCGGCCCCTGAACATCAATTTTCCCCAGCGTGCTAGCGTCTAAAATACCCACACTGTGACGCACCGCTAGACCTTCACGATCGACAGCCTGCCGCATAGTTTCGTCCTGCTTGGGAAAGTACCAGGGTCGCTTCCACTGGCCAACATCCTCAAACTCGGCCCCCTGTTCAACATGCCAACGATGCACGGCTGTGAAACGCGTCGGGTCAAATAGACTGTTCACATCGCGGCCGGCAATGGCACCAAAGGTAGTTGGGGTGTAAGAGGGCCTAAAGATGGTCGTGCCGGTTTCGGCAATAGTTTGATTTAGGGCATTAGCCAAAATTGCCATACCATTAATATTACCCAGCTTACCTTGATCGGTACCAAAACCTAGCGCGGTGTAACGTTTAACATGCTCAACAGATTCGAAGCCTTCGCGCACTGCAAGCTCAATAGCACTGGCACTAACATCTAGCTGAAAATCAACAAATTGGCTAGGCGCGCGACTGGGTATTTTGGTATGTGGCACCAAAAACAATGCTTGCTGTGGCTGCTGGGCGTACTCGTCAACTACAATGGCTGGAAACTGTAAGTTACCATCGCCATGGCCGCTTAGCATCGCCGCCTGGGCACCGGCACTGGCGCCCTCTGACAGGCAGCCGGTTAAGTCAAAGGTGCCTCGACAGGCGCCAGCAGAGCGCTCCTGCTGCTTGGAGTTGCCGGGCCTAAAACCTACAATATCCTCATCCCACTCAGGCTTAGCGCCCGTGTGTGAACTGAGATGAACGGCGGGACTCCAGCCCCCTGAGCAGGCAATCAAATCACAGGCCAGCCGTTGAACTGCACCAGTCACGTGGGTACCGGCTTCATTAATAGGCGCAACCAATGCGCACGTCACCCGTTTACTGCCCTGAGCTTCGATAAGCCCATGGCCTGCAATGACCTGTATGCCCAACGCTTTTACCACCGCCACAATATCACCGCTGAGATTAGGGCGAGTATCTACGACGGCTACTATCTCACGCCCAGTCTGGTGCCAATCCAGAGCTGTCTGATAGGCATTATCATTGGTAGTAAACACCACCAATTTATGGCCGGGCGCAACCCCATAACGATTTACATACGTCGATACAGAGGAGGCCAGCATAACGCCCGGAATGTCATTGTGGGCAAAGACTAAGGGCCGCTCAAAGGCACCGGCTGCCAATACTACCTGCGCTGCGCGTACTCTGTGCATACGCTGGCGCGTTCCACTGTCTGACGACAGCCCAAGATGGTCTGTGCGGCGTTCTAAAATGGTTAAAAAATTGTGGTCGTAATAACCAAATACCGTGCTTCGCGGCAGCATCTGAACATTCGTATAGACCATAAGCTCTGCCACAAGGCTGGCAACCCAAAGCGACGCCGGTAGGCCGTCTACCTCTTGTTTGGAGGCCAATAAGCTACCGCCAAACTGCGCCTGTTCATCGGCAATAATTACTCTTGCGCCAGTGCGCGCTGCTTCTCGAGCGGCCACTAGCCCTGCTGGCCCAGCGCCAACGACTAGCACATCACAGTGCTGATTTAGCTTGTCATAACTATCTGGGTCCGCCTCTTTTGGGGTTTCACCTAGACCCGCAGCCTTGCGAATAAAATGTTCATAGGTCATCCACAGCTTTTTCGGGTACATAAACGTTTTGTAATAAAACCCGGGGGGCATCAAACGGCCAAAGGCGCCAATCAGGCCCATTACATCGAAGTCAACACTGGGCCAACCATTGACACTGGAGGCTTCCAGGCCCTGATAGAGTTCAACCTGAGTGGCTTTAAGATTGGGAACTGTCCCAGCGCCCCGCCCCAACTGTATAATCCCATTGGGTTCTTCAGCACCATGGCCGAATATACCCCGCGGACGGGCATACTTAAAACTGCGGCCCACAACATCGACCCCATTAGCCAATAGCGCAGACGCCAATGTATCGCCGGCAATACCCTGGTAGGCCTTACCATTAAAAGTGAAATCAATCGCCGCGCCGCTATGAGTCTGTAACCTATTTTGCTTCATGCGTTGGCTCCAGTGATCGTTGGCTGGGTACCGATCTTATAGGTTTCCAAAATTTCATAGGTAACCGTATTGCGCGTCGCGTTGAAATAATGCCGGCATCCCGCAGCGTGGTACCACATCTCATGGTGGATACCACGCGGGTTGGTGCGGAAAAATAAGTAATCGGCCCATTCCTCATCACTTAAAGCTTCAGGCTCAAGCGGTCGCTCAATATGAGCTTCACCACCGTAGCTAAACTCTTCCTCTTCGCGGTGCTCCAGACAATGGGGGCAATAGATTAATAACATATTCTTTCTCGTCTCTAGTGAGCGACACCGGCGGCGCCGTGTTCATCAATGAGCGCGCCAGTGTTAAATCGCTCAACTGTAAAAGCGGCAGCCAACTGGTGCGCTTGGTCATTGGCAACCGTATCGGCAAACACATAACCTGAACCCGGTGTGGCCTTGAAGCCACCCGTCCCCCAGCCACAATTAAAGTACAGTCCCTCAACTGACGTTTTACTAATAATGGGGCAGGCATCTGGACAGGTGTCTACCACCCCACCCCATTGACGATTCATTCGCACACGACTAAAAGCCGGAAATAATTCGCAAATAGCCTGAATCGTATGTTCCACCACATGGAAAGAGCCACGCTGACCATAGCCGTTGTAACTGTCAACTCCCGCACCAATCACTAAGTCACCTTTATCTGACTGACTGATATAGCCATGCACCGCATTGGACATAACCACCGTGTCTAAACAGGGCTTTACCGGCTCCGAAACCAGTGCCTGTAACGGGCGCGACTCCACCGGCAGTCTTAGGCCCGCCATTGCCGCCAACACACCAGAATTACCGGCTGTCACACAGGCAACTTTACGGGCGCCAATAAAACCACGGCTAGTTTCAACGCCAACCACAGCACCGTTTTTACGGCGGATACCTGTCACCTCGGTCTGTTGAATAAGATCGACACCCAGTGCATCAGCGCCTCGGGCATAACCCCAAGCCACCGCATCATGACGTGCAGTGCCGCCACGGGGCTGCCACGAAGCACCCAGAATCGGATAACGGCTATCCCGTGAAATGTTAATTAATGGGGCAATCTCTTTCACCCTCTCGGGGCTCACCACTTCGCCGTCGATGCCATTTAAGCGATTGGCATTCACCCGTCGCTCAATATCACGCATATCTTGCAAGTTATGACCCAAATTGAGCACGCCACGCTGACTAAACATGACATTGTAATTAAGCTCTTGGCTTAGGCCTTCCCATAATTTAAGCGATAGATCATAAAGCTGTGCCGCTTCGTCCCAAAGATAGTTAGAGCGAATAATCGTCGTATTACGGGCTGTATTACCACCACCCAAATAACCTTTTTCTATCACCGCAATATTACAAATTCCGTGGACCTTAGCAAGATAATAGGCAGTCGCTAAACCATGGCCACCACCGCCAACAACGATCACATCATAGTCTGATTTGGGGGTTGGGTTGCGCCACACTTTTTGCCAGTTTTCATGGTAACTCAGTGCGTTTTTTAGCAGGCTAAAGGCGGAATATTTTTTCATTGTCATCACTCAATGTAGTCGCGGTTTACAGCCTCTATTGGAGCAATTTCTGCCTTCCTACCGATAGAATAAAACCGACAATCTCTGCATCAAAAAGCGACAAATGCGCGAAAATCCACCAAAATGGCAGTTAAATTCAAGATAATAAGTATATTTGTTGTATAAAAATGCCTCCAAATCTACACTGCGAGTAACACATTCAACCTTAATTTAGGGCCTTCAACATGCCTAAAAAAGTGAGTCACAACAAAGTATCGCCCCATTTATCAGTTGGGTTTGTGCTGATGCCGAGCTTTACCTTACTGCCATTTTCTGCGTTTATTGACGCTCTGCGCCTGGCCGCAGATGAAGGGGATCAAAGCCAGCAAATACATTGTCAGTGGACCGTAATGGGACCTAGTCTCGCGCCTATTTCATCCAGCGCCGGCGTGCAAATAACACCTTGGGAAACCTACCGGGATCCAGCACAATTTGACTATATTGTGGTGGTTGGCGGACTGCTTTCGGAAACATTACACGGCAGCCAGCACGTGATTAGTTATTTGCAGCAAGCAGATAACGCCCATGTGCCTATTATTGGCCTATGTACGGGTTCTTTTGCGATGATTCGAGCCGGTCTTATGCATCAGCGACGCTGCTGTGTAAGCTGGTTTCACTATAGAGACCTAGCTGATCGCTACAACAATGTTATTCCGATAGCCGAACAGCTATTTGTTGATGACGGCGATCGTATTACCTGCGCTGGTGGCGCTGTAGCTGCAGATCTAGCCGCCTATATTATTGAGCGCCATTTGGGCCAGAGTTGGGCACGCAAGAGCCTGCGTATTTTGGTGATGGACAGTCCGCGACCCGCTAATGCGCCTCAGCCTCAACCGGTATCTGATTATCAGGTAGACAATAAATGGGTTGTACGGGCGCTGTTACTACTCGAACAAAATCTAAGTCGGCCGCTGTCGACCGATGAAATTGCTGACCGCCTTAGTATTTCCAAGCGTCATCTTGAGCGATTATTTATCAGTGAAACTGGCGATAGCCTACAAAAATTTTACCGTAAAATTCGTTTAAATTATGGGCTCTGGTTATTGCAAAATACTCCGCGTTTGATTACTGATATTGCTCAGGAAACTGGCTTTTCTGACACGGCACATTTCTCACGAGCTTTTCGTGCTACCTTCGACAAAAAACCCACTGAGTACCGTGCCTAACCGGCTAACTCAGGGGCTGCTTTATCGGTGCACACGACGCTCATTACTGGGCGGCTTACCATACAGGTCGCTGTAGCACTTGCTAAAATGTGGTGCTGTAGAGAAGCCACAACTAATCGCCACATCAATTACTGGAATAGACGTCTGCAACAGAAGCAAGCGCGCTCGCGAGAGACGTAATTCCAAATAATATCTTGACGGTGCACAATGTAAATAACGATTAAACAGACGCTCTAACTGACGGCGCGAGATATCTACATAGTTAGCCACCTCGTCTAGGGTAAGTGGCTCTTCAATATTGCTTTCCATCAATGTCACTGCATCCACCAACCGCGGCTGGCTGGCACCAATAAGGTATTGAAGAGGTGCTCGCTGGGCATCTTTCTCGGTGCGTACCCGGTCACAGGTAAACTGTTCGGATATCTGCTGCACTAACTGATGACCATGAATACTGGCTATTAGGTTAAGCATTAGATCAATTGAACTAATGCCACCAGAACAGGTATAACGATCCCGATCAATCGCAAACAGGCTGGACGATAATTGTAGTTTAGGAAATTCTTCGCG
>TARA_B110000046_G_C13026173_1_pt1 | contig 13944 bp, 14 predicted proteins | sample TARA_B110000046 | Tara Oceans TARA_B110000046 (sample SAMEA4397157) | marine metagenome | biome: Polar Biome; feature: [DCM] deep chlorophyll maximum layer (ENVO:01000326); material: water (ENVO:00002006), including particulate matter (ENVO:01000060) such as... | depth 40 m
GGCGTTGGTCCTGCTTAAACCAAAGCCCCAGCGTGAGCCCAGAGCCGCTAAGCCGCTATTGAACGTTGCGGTAATAGTAGCGGCACCGGCTTCTTTGCAGGTCAGCATCAACTCTCAGGGCACAGTGGCGCCTAAACGGGAAATCGATCTAGTGTCCCAGGTGTCAGGAAAGATTGTTGCTGTAGCCGACAACTATGCCAACGGTGGTTTTTTTAAAGCGGACAGTAAGCTGGTGCAAATTGAGCCTGCTGACTATGAGTTTGCCGTTATTCGTGCCAAGGCGCAGTTAGCCAGAGCACAAGAGCAGGTTGCGCTGGAGCAGGGCAGATCTAGACAGGCGGGGCGTGAATGGCGTGATTTAGGCGATGAAACTGCCAATAGCCTTTTTCTAAGACAACCTCAATTAAATGCTACCGAAGCGACCCTTGATTCAGCACAGGCCGATCTTCAAAAGGCTGAACTCGATCTTGACCGCACCGGCATCAGCGCACCTTTTCAGGGGCGTATTCGCAACACCTTTGTCGATCTGGGCCAGTATGTGACACCCGGTGCTCGAATTGCCAAGGTATACAGCACAGATGTGGTAGAGGTGCGTCTGCCCCTGTCTGACCGCGACGCCATGTTGGTGGATTTACCTGCAAACTTCGAGGACAGTACCGCTGTTAGCTACCCCAAGGTTACATTGCGCAGCAGCGTCGGCGAACTCAGTGACCAATGGCAGGGTCGGATTGTACGCACGGACGCCTCTATCGACGTGCGCAGCCGTATGACATTTGCCGTAGCAGAAATAGCAAACCCATTTAAATCTGACCCCACAGAGAGTCGCCGGCCACTCAGCATTGGGCTGTTTGTGGAAGCACAGATCAGTGGCAGGGTTATTGAAAATGCGTTGAGGCTGCCCAAGGATGTGATCTATCGGGGCAGAGAGATATTGGTACTCGACGACAATAATCAAGTTGGCTTTCAGACCGTTTCAATTGTCCGCTCGAGTCCAGATTTCGTGGTGGTAGTGGGCATTGCCCCGGGCACCAAAATAGTAGCAACGCGAATTCCACTGCCGATTAATGGTATGCGAGTTGCCCCTTTAACAGAATTAAACAGCCAAGTAACATTACGTTCGCAAGGGTCATCTGAGGCTAGTGAAAGCCTGTGAAAAATTTGATAACTTGGTTTGTCCATAATCCAATTGCCGCTAATCTATTGATGGTATTGATTTTGATTAGCGGCGTAATGGGTGCATCAAGCATTGGTAAAGAAGTATTTCCAGCCATACCGGTAAACTATATAGATATTAATATGCCCTACCCCGGAGCGGGTCCAAGAGAAGTCGAAGAGCAGGTTGTGATTCGGATCGAAGAGGCAATCTATAATCTTGATGGTATAAAACACATCACCTCCCAGGCTCGACAGGGCCGTGGCACGGTAACTGTGGAGGTGGCTACAGATCATGACATGAACAAGATGCTCAACGATATTAAAAGTCGGGTCGACTCTATAACCACTTTCCCTATTGATGCTGAGCGTCCCATTGTGATGGAGAAGATACTTCGTGAAGAGGTGATACGTGTGGCTCTGTTCGGCGACGCGAATGAGACTGTGCTTAAGGAGTACGGTGAGCGCATTAGAGACGGTCTAGCAGCCCTACCCGATGTCGACCATGCCGAACTAAGTGGTGCTCGTGATGCACAAATTGATATTGAGTTATCGGAAGTCGCTATGCGGCGCTACGGTATCTCGTTTAATGATGTGGTTAATGGCATTCGCCAATCCTCACTCAACCTACCTGCAGGCACCATTCGCGCTGCAACGGGTGACATCCAGATTCAAACTCGCGGCCAAGCCTATTTTGTGGACGATTTTAATCGAATTTCGATTAGGAGCGGGGTTGATGGGACTGAGATTAAAATCTCCGATGTAGCCAGTGTTAAAGATACCTTTGAAGAACGTAATTCAATGGTACGCTTCAATGGCCAGACAGCGGTTTTTCTAGGCATTAGCGTCGGCAACCAGCCAGATGTTATCGCCACCACCAATGCCGTCAAACGCTATATAGCCGAAGACGTTGATTATCTACCCGCAGAACTTGGTATTGCCACCTGGGCTGATTTTTCCACTATGTTTTCAGGTCGCTTGGAACTATTGTCCACTAATGCTTTTGGTGGTTTGGTACTGGTATTTGTCGTGCTTATGTTATTTCTGCGCCCGCAACTTGCCTTTTGGGTGGCACTGGGTATTGCCATCGCCTATATGGGAGCACTGTGGATTCTTCCCAGTATGGGCCTTACCTTAAATATGTTGTCGATGTTTTCGTTCCTGCTCATTTTGGGAATTATTGTCGACGATGCCATTGTGGTGGGGGAAAGTATCTTCCGTCATCAACAAGAGGGCTATGATCGTGATGCTGCCGCACAACTAGGTGCTCAGGCAGTTGCTAAACCGGTAATTCTCGCTGTAGTAAGCACCATGATTGTATTTTTACCTATGCTGTTTTTACCCGGCATATGGCCAAAAATGCTCTGGGCTATTCCCGCAGTAACGATTGTAGCTCTGAGTTTTTCGTTGATTGAATCACTGCTGATACTGCCGTCTCATCTGGCACAAATGAAGCCTGAGAAAGAGCCTAAATCTGAGTGGGGCATTAAGTTCTATCGTCTGCGCCAGTGGTTTGCAAACGGCATGATGAGCTTTGCCAAAAACAGCTATCAGCCGCTGTTAAATAAAGCCCTAGATTGGCGTTATCTGACGCTAGCCGGATTTACGCTGGCCTTTGCCTTGTCTATAACGCTGGTCGGCTCTGGCTATATTAAGCAGCGCTTCATGCCTTCTGTGGGCTCTGATATTATTCAAATGAAGATCAATATGCCAGACGGCTATCCAAAGGCCAGTAAGCTTGAGATTATTAAGCGCGCCGAACAAGCAGTTGTCATGTTATCTGAAGATCCGGTGTTTGCAACTCAGATGGAAAGTGCCAATCTAACGAAGAATCAACTGTCCTTTATGTTTGGTGACCACATACGGCTAATTCTTGAAATAAGCCCCGAGTACAGCGGCAAAATAGATCCTCAACTGGTGGGCGAGCGCTGGCAGCATTATGTAGGCAAGCTGCCCGATGCGAAGACATTTGAGACTGAGGCATCGCTATCACGAACCAGCTCCGGGCGATTTTCGGTGTTATTATCTTCGCCAGATGTCGAGCAGTTACAGGCGGCTACGGTTTACATTAAAGAGCAGCTGCAACAGGTGCGAGGCACCACTAATATTCGTGACAATATTCATTCTGGGCGCTCTGATATAGATATTAGCCTGCGTGCCAACGCAGGCAATTTGGGGATTGGCCTATCAGATGTTGCCCATCAGGTACGTCAGGGTTTTTATGGCGCCGAGGCGCAGCGAATCCCTAGAGGGCGAGATGATGTTCGAGTAATGGTGCGTTACCCCAAAGACGATCGCGCTCAGGTAGACACTCTCGAGGACCTGCGCGTGCGCACAGCTGATGGCACTGAGATTCCGTTCTATTCTGTTGCCCGAGCAGAATATGTACCGGGCTACAGTCGAATTAATCGCCGGGACCGCGAACGCAGCGTAACGGTCACAGCGCAGCCACTAAAGGCCGTTATTACCCTCACCGAGCTCGCCGATATTATGTATGGCGATGTGGCGGCTGAGATTGCGCAAAAGTTTCCGAAAGTCAGTCTCGGTAAAGATGCAGAGCTGGCTGACCAAGAAGATTTCTACAGTTCATCGCTCAAGCTATTCACACTAGCTCTGGCGGTTATTTATATGTTGATGGCAATTGAGTTTAAGTCCTATTTGAAACCGCTGGGGGTTCTGTCTGCCGTGCCATTTGGCATTATGGGGGCAATTTTTGGCCACCTGATAATGGGCCTTGATTTTAGCGTGTTGTCACTGCTAGGGGTGCTGGCGGTAAGTGGGGTAGTAGTCAATGATAATTTGGTATTAATCGACCGAATCACCCAGTTGCGTGAAGAAGGTTATGACGTTAAAGAAGCCCTAATTCGTGGCGGCCATGAGCGCTTTAGGCCTATTATTCTGACGTCGATTACCACTTTTATTGGTTTGGCTCCCATTTTATTGGAGACCAGTATGCAGGCAAAATTCTTAATTCCAATGGTCTCTTCGCTCGCCTTTGGCGTGCTATTTGCCACCACGGTTACCCTGGTTTTTGTGCCTTGCCTCTATCTGGCAGGCGCCAATCTTAAAGCCAGGTTCATACCAACAGCAGAAGTTCAACATATTCGATAACGCCACAGCGCTAATAGTAGACCGCTGCAGATGTGGTCAACACCAAACCGGCGCCAACCTCCCCGCGTTTTACGACTCCACACAGCTGTTCAACCAGTGCCAGCGAGAAATCTATTGCCGTTCCTGGGCCCTGACTGGTCACGCAGTTACCGTCGACAACTACCCGCGATTCACTGTCAACGTCTTGGGCTTTTGGTAACGACTGAAACATGGGGTGGCCCGTAGCCATTTTTGCATCGAGTAAGCCCTTACTAGCAAGCACTAGCTGCGGTGCTGAGCAAATTGCCCCATAGAGTCTATTCTCGGCTGCCTGCCTGCGCAGCAGTTTATCCAGCGCCGCACTGGCGGCAATACGCTCAGCCCCAAGCAATCCACCAGGAATCGCAATAAGATCAAAATCAGCGTCCTGACAGTCTTCAATGCCGCAATCGGCAACAAGCCCGATGCCATGGGAGCCGATAATCTGTAGTGCCCCGTCATCACTAACACTGGCAACAGTCACTGATATTTCTGCCCTGCGCAGTACATTAATAAGGGTGACCGCTTCAATTTCTTCGCTGCCATCGGCAATCGGAATTAGTGCTGTTTTACTCATATGATTTCCCTTCTTATAAGGCACGAGTTTAGGTTACACTGTGGCGCAAATCAAAGTGGCTGTCACAGGATTGGCATGAAAGTTTATACATTAAAAACGCAGGATAATCAGTTTCTTAACAAAAAATTTGAATGGAGCCTAGAGCCTCATCGCGACTCGATATTTCATAGTCAGCACAAAGATATAGCGCTTAACCAATTGATTGAAGTCAATGCTAAAGATATCAGTCTGCGAGTGTGTGTTGTCGAATATGAGGCCGATTCTAAGGGCCGCCCTATACTCAGTCCCAACGTTAAAATCGCCGCTAATTCCACTCAATCCAGCGCGGCCTGATCAAAAATGCTGCCATTGGCGACTAAATTGGCCCTATTAAGCGGCTCTAATAAAGCACATCTACTGACGGGTATAACGCGAGGCATTGAGAAAGAGAGCCTGCGCGTTCAAACCAATGGTCAACTGGCGACATCGCCGCACCCAGAGGGACTTGGTTCAGCGCTCACCCACCCCTCAATTACTACTGATTACTCCGAAGCCTTACTCGAATTTATCACTGCGCCCTCCTCATCGATCGCCCAAGTGCTCAAAGAGCTGGATGAGATTCATCGCGTGACCTACCAGCATATTGGTGATGAACTGCTCTGGGTTAGTAGCATGCCTTGCCAGCTCGGAGACGATAGCAGTATTCCTATCGCCGACTATGGCAGCTCTAATATAGGTATGATGAAAAAAGTTTATCGTGTTGGCCTTGGCAATCGTTATGGACGGTTGATGCAAACCATTGCCGGAATTCATTATAATTTTTCTGTGCCCGACGAGCTGTGGCTTGAGCTACAAACAGGCAGTAATAATAACGAGAGCTTGCAAGAATTTAAATCTGCTGGCTACTTTGCTTTGATTCGTAACTTTCACCGCTACTCCTGGCTGTTGTTATACCTATTCGGAGCAGCACCGGCAGTGTGCAAAAGTTTTGTTCGTGGCCAACAACACGAGTTGGTGCCCGTAGGTGATGACAGCCATAGCTTGCATAGCCCCTATGCTACGTCACTGCGGATGGGTGACCTAGGCTATCAAAGTAATGCGCAGAGCTCTTTAGCGGTCTGTTACAACAGTCTTGAGCAATACATTAAGACCCTGCGCGACGCCTTGGAACAACCCTACCCCGCCTATGATGATATTGGCCTAAAGGATGCTAACGGTAACTACAAACAGCTAAATACTCATCTATTGCAAATTGAAAATGAATTTTATAGTGCCATTCGACCTAAACGCACAGCAGCTTCCGGTGAAACGCCGCTGCGTGCGCTAGAGAAAAGTGGCGTTGAATATATCGAAGTACGCTGCGTGGACCTAAATCCTCTAGTTGCCGCCGGTATTAATGAGTCAACAATTCAGTTTCTTGACACCTTTCTTATTTTTTGCCTGCTGCAAGATAGTCCAGAAACCAACAATGAAGAGTATGCCTGTATTCCGCACAACAACACCCGCACCGTTTACAATGGCCGTGATCCTAGTATGCGCCTACGCCGCAATGGGACTGAAGTAACTCTACGTGACTGGGGCCGACAACTAATGGCCGACATGCAGCCGATTGCAGGCATACTGGATAAGGCGAATGAGAGTCAGGCCTATACCGAGGTGCTAGCGGCCATGCAGCTTCGTATTGAGGATGATAGTTCGACGCCTGCGGCAACATTACTGCGAGAAATGGTAGACAATAATGAATCCTACTTTGGGATTGCCATGCGCAAAGCGCAAGAGCAGCGCGACTATTTCCTCCAGCGGCCGCCGAATGATGACACTATCGCCAAGTACCAACAATTAGCGCAGGATTCGATTCATCAGCAAACTGAAATTGAAGTCAGTGACAATGTGTCCTTCGATGAGTTTCTCGCCAATTACGGATGAACTACCTTGCCCACATCGCGCTATCAGGCCCTAATCCAGAGCATAGGGTCGGCGGGCTGCTGGGGGACTTCGTGCGCGGGCCACTAACAGGCAAGCTGCCTACTGCGATCGAAACGGGAATAACCGCACACCGTAAATTAGATAATTTTTTTGATCATCAACCTGAGATACAGCTTTTTTTACGGCGCTTTGAAAAGCCAATGCGTCGTTACGCAAGGATAGTCGCCGACGTAGTCTATGACCATATTTTGGCCCGGCAATGGTCTCAGTACTACCAGCAGCCTCTGCAAGAGTTTTGTGATGAATTCTACCGACAGCTTGCTGTCTATGAGAACTGGCTACCAGTGCGGGCCCAGTACTTTCTCGAACATGCCCCTAAAGTAGGCTGGCTACAAAGCGTCAGTGAAGTGGGTAATTTGCCACTGATTTTGCAGCGTATTGGCTCGCGCTTTCGCCACCCGGTATCACTGCAAGATGCGCTGCCGATTGTCATGGCGCATCAGGCGGCTATAGAGCACGAATTTCATCAGCTGTATCCGCGGCTGCAACTATTTGTGGACGCCACCTTGCAGGAAAATGCAGTAAACTAATACCCTAGGTAATTAAAAAAAACAGGAGCTGTATGTGACCTTACCCAGTTACAAAACAATCAATCTTATTGTCGCCTTTGGCTGTGCTGGGCTTATTGCTGTGGCGGTGTTATATTTTCAAAAGCATCTTGGGCTAGAACCCTGCTACCTCTGTATTACCCAACGAGCATTTATTATCGCAGTTGGTGTAATCTGCCTAGTGGCCGCCGTACATAACCCCTCGACTAAGGGCCAGCGCCTCTACGCGGGATTGTCAGTAACTACCGCTCTAGGCGGCGGCTTTTTCTCAATCAAACAACTATGGCTACAGAGCCTGCCAGAAGACAAGGTGCCAGCCTGCGGACCCCCCGCTGACTATCTATTCGAGGCTTTTTCGATGTCCGACGCCATTGGTATGCTGCTGCGTGGCGATGGCAACTGTGCTGAAGTGCAGTGGCAGCTTCTAGGCCTAAGCATGCCTGGCTGGGTACTGGGTGCTTTCGTTGGGTTAGTTGGCATAGGTTTGATGCAATTTTTTCGCAAGGCCTAAAATTCCTCGCTGCTGTGATGGTGCTGGCGATTTTTCAGTGGCTCGGTGAGCTAGTTGTCTGGCTAGTAGGTCTAGCGATGCCTGGTGCGCTTGTGGGCATGCTGTTATTACTGGTAACACTATCCTTTACAGATCGACTCTGGGAGCTTCTCGAGAAAACAAGCAGTCTGCTCATTGGGCATCTATCGCTGATGTTTATTCCAATATCAGTAGGCGGATTTTTCCTTGGTCATGAAATTTACCAGCAGTTTCCTGCGATTCTCAGTCTTATTTTGTTGAGTACCAGTGCCGTTATTTTTTTTATGGCACTACTCGTTAAATGGCTGTTAAGTCATGATTGAGCTGATGCAACAGCATTGGCAACAAATTACTGCTAGCTCATGGCTAGTAGCGCTCTCAATTGCAGGTTTTACTTTGGGTCGCTGGGCCTACAGGCGTAGTGGCGGCTCTGTATTTTTACATCCACTACTGGTCAGCACCCCTATTATTGCGGGCCTTTTATACCTGAATAATATTGATTTTGAGCAGTATTATGAGGCTAATGGCTTGCTTTCATGGCTGTTGGGGCCCACGACTGTTGCGCTTGCTATTCCACTGTCCAATGAGCTACGCCAGCTGCCCGCGCTACTGCGTACTGTATCCCTAACGGTACTTATAGGTGGCTTTGTAGCTGCGGTGTTGGCACTTAGCTTGGCGGAAATATTTAACACCAGCGATTTGGTGATGCTGTCTATTGCTGCCAAATCAGTGACCACACCAATTGCTATGGGTATTACACAGCAGCTCGGCGGTTTGCTGACACTGATCACGCTGGTGGTGCTTCTGACCGGTATTGTGGGTATTGTGGTGGCCGACGCTATTTTTAAGCACACCGAAATTAACGACGAACGTTGGCAAGGATTGATTCTTGGCATCGCTTCACATGCCATTGGTACAGCAAGGGCATTTGAAATAAGTCCACGCTGCGGGGCCTTTTCGACATTGGGAATGGGCCTAAATGGCATATGGACCTCCCTTTTTTTACCCTCTCTAGTAAGTTTATTTCTAGGTTGAATAGCCGTTAATGGCTTTTCTCTAGGTTAAAAAGATGTAAACTTGAATTCCAAGGGAGTGACGAATAGAGGTAGTTATGGTGGAAAACAATCAAACATTACAGCAGCACTGGGGTGGCGTAGGTGAAATCATTGATCGCTGGCTAGAAGAACGCCGGGACATGCTAGTCAAATACTGTGAATTAAGTGAAATAAACAACTTTGATGGTACCAATGATGATCATGGCAGGAAGCTTAAGTGTTTCTGTGAGGTCATGGTTGACTATGTCTCTGTGGGGCACTTTGAAGTCTTCGAACAGCTAGCGGGTGAAGGCAAAGCCTTTAGTGATAAAGAAGGTCTGCAGCAAGGTGCAGAATTGATGGAGAAAATTCAACTCTCCACCGAGGAGCTATTGGACTTTAATGATAAATATTTGGCTACCGATGATCTGGATACATTAGCGACGGATCTTTCGGCGATTGGCGAGACCTTAGCGCAGCGGTTTGAATCAGAAGATAAGATGATTGAGGTTTTACATAACGCACATTTGGCCGAGCTGATGCCGGCCAATCAAGAGCAGTAGCTCGGTGTAGGTCTAAACAGCGATCAAATGTGAGAGTGCAAAAAAAAAGCCCCGACCTATCGGGGCTTTTTAGGCAGCCTTAATCAGCTAAGCCTCTCAAACTAACATTTAACTTTCATCAACACTAACATTAGCCTGCAATAACTCAACCTCAAAAATCAGTGCCGAATTAGGGCCTATAGGGCCTGTGCCACCTGGTCCATAAGCTAGGGCAGCGGGAATATATAGCTCCCATTTAGCGCCCTCTGACATTAGCTGCAACGCTTCTGTCCAGCCAGCGATTACCTGAGTGACGCCAAATTGAGCCGCGACTCCGCGCTTAACCGAGCTATCAAACTCGGTGCCGTCTAGTAGGCGGCCCACATAATGAACCTCAACCGTACTAGATACAGTCGGTTTTACACCGGCGCCAGCCACAATTACTTTATACTGCAGTCCAGATGCCGTGGTTGTCACACCCTCTTTGGCACCATTGGCAGCCAAGAAGTCAGCGCCTGCAATAGCATTGCCCTCAGCCTTAATTTCGGTAGCCTGCTGCTGCTCTTTTTGCATCTCTTCACGCTTAGCCATCATCTGCGTTTCAAAGGCTTTTATGGTTTCAGCAATCTGTTCTTCGCTCAGTAGCGGGTCCGTACCTGCAATACCATCGTCAAAGCCTCGCACAAATGCAGCGCTATCAATCTCAACACCCGTAGACTGAATATTTTTACCACTGTCCATACCCAGCAGGTAGCTGATTTTTTGCGCCTGGGTATCTAGGACCACTGCCTCTTGCTTTGATTGGTCGCAAGCACCCAAAGTCAGAAGTGCAGCGAGGGGCAGGAGTTTTAATGCGTTCATAGGTATTCCTTTATATTGTTCATTTGAGTATTTCAGTTAATCGTTCATGTTACGTCTGTGACTGCTAGTTTAGGTCATTTTACGCCTCTATGGGGCTAATCCGTTTTTTTATAGAGTAAATCCCAGACACCATGACCTAGGCGTTCGCCACGTTTTTCAAACTTGGTCATGGGCCGATAAACAGGTCTTGGGGAATACTCTCCCCGGCCTGCAATGTTATTAAATCCCGCGGCGGCGTCCAAGGTCTCAAGCATTTGCTCCGCGTAGTGCTGCCAGTCTGTCGCCATATGTAAGATACCGCCTGAGCGTAATTTTTCTCGCACTAGCTGAACAAATTGAGGCTGCACAATACGCCGCTTGTTGTGTTTTTTCTTATGCCAGGGGTCTGGGAAATACAGTTGTAAGCGGTTAATGCTCGCAGGGGCAAAACATTCTTCAAGAACATCATTGGCATCCGCTAAATAAACCCGCAAATTAGATATTTTCTCAACCTGCGCGGTATTCATAATGGTACCAACACCCGGAGGATGCACTTCTATGCCAATAAAATCTGTTTCTGGTTCAGCCGCTGCCATTTGCAATAAGGAGTCACCCATACCAAAACCGATTTCTAATACCTTGAGACCTGTGCGACCAAATATAGCGTCTGTATCTATTACACCGTCGGCTAGCTTTAAGCCATAGGTTGCCCAACTTGTTTCAAATGCATTGCGTTGACCATCGGTCATACGGCCCGCACGAACAACATAACTGCGAATCGACTTTTTGCGGTATTCGGGTCTTAGGTCCATGATTTAATCTTGTGGTTTTACTGCGAAAAAAAGAATGCCCCAGCCTATGATAAAGGCCGTTCCACCCAACGGCGTAATGAATCCCAGCGCACTAATACCGGTAAATATCAGCGCGTAAAGGGATCCGGAAAAGAGCATAATGCCCGCAAGGAAGCTCCGTGCAGCCCATTCCAGTCTATCGCTGTGCACGTGCCGCTCAGGTAAGCAAATAATACCTAACAGCGCAAGGCTGTGAAGAAATTGATACAGGACCGCGGTACGCAAGGTGTTCATTAGACTGGGCGATAGACTAGCGTCGAGTCCATGCGCAGCAAATGCGCCCATAGCCACAGATAGGGCCCCACTCAATGCGATAATTCTAATCCAGATAATTTTATTCATAGCTACAAAAAAGCCGCGTTTAGCAACGCGGCTTGTTAAATTCAGTGAGTTGATCAGGCTTCCATTAATACACGTACTTTTTTCATTGCATTTTTTTCTAGCTGGCGAATGCGCTCAGCAGAAACACCATAGTGCTCAGCTAACTGATGCAAGGTGGCTTTTTTATCATCTAACCAGCGGCGCTGCAGAATATCCTGACTGCGCTCATCAAGACTTTTTACAGCTTGCGCAAGGCGCAAATTGTTGTCGCCTTCATAGTCGTCTTTTTCGACCTGCTCAGCAGGGTCTGCACTTTTATCATTGAGATATAACACAGGTGCGTACTGGACGCTGTCTTCATCTTCGTCTACAGGTGCGTCAAAGGCAGCGTCTCGCGCATACAGACGCATCTCCATCTCCTTGACATCCTTGAGCTCAACGCCTAGATCATCGGCAACCGCTTTGGCTTCATCTGCCGTTAACCACTGTAATTCTTTTTTCGCACTGCGTAGATTGAAGAATAATTTTCGTTGCGCTTTGGTCGTGGCAACTTTGACAATACGCCAGTTGCGAAGAATAAATTCATGTATCTCTGCTTTGATCCAATGCACAGCAAAAGAGACTACACGAACCCCTTTCTCTGGATTAAAACGTCGTACCGCCTTCATCAGGCCAACATTACCCTCTTGAATCAGGTCTGCCAATGGCAAGCCATAACCGCTATAAGAGCGTGCAATATGCACAACAAAGCGCAGATGAGACATTACCAGACGGCGCGCTGCATCGAGATCTTCTTCGTAGTACAGGGCCTCACCTAATGACTTCTCTTCTTCAATCGACAAAATGGGCACCGTGGCTGTTCCCTGAATATAAGCATTCAGGTTAGCGCCTGGTGTCATCCAATCCATAGTTTGGAGGGCTTTGTTCATGTTTCACTCTTTAATCGTGGGTCGACAATTCTAGCATTAAACAATTGATGGTTACTAGCGTAAGTAACAACTGTGAAAGTTTCGTAGTGTACTGCTTAAACAGTTATCGGGGCTCTATATCGCGCAGATGTCTACTGACAGCAATCCACGCGCCGCCTAGACCAAATGAACTACCAACCAGCATCAGGGTAAAAAAGCCCGCGATACCCAGTCCTTCTAATCTGTATTGGCTTTGATATAGACTCGCTAGGTTTTCCATCGAGCTACTCATCCATTGCAGACCGCTAAACAACATTATTGCCGCTATTAGCGCACCAAAGAGCCCGAGCAATAAGCCTGTATACAAAAAAGGCCTGCGCACATAGGGGTTGGTGCCACCGACCAACTTCACCACAATAATTTCGTCACGACGACTCTCAATCGCCAACCGAATCGTGTTGCCTATCACTAGCAATACGCCGATTCCCAGCAGAATGCCTAGTGTTAGCGCTATTTTTTGGCCCATTTCAATCAGTGAATGTAATCGAACTAGCCAGGCCATATCAATCTGAACATCATCTACCGCAGGCAGCGCGGCAATAGTCTCTACAAGCTTATTAGTCTGCGCTAGATCAATATTATCTTTGACCAGAGGCTGAACCAGAAATACTGCGGGCAGAGGATTGTCTTCAAGATAACGCAACGCAGAACCAAAACCCGATAACGCTTTAAATTCTAGCAATGCCTGCTGTGCGGATATGTACTCCACTGCCACCACCCCCGTCATGGCCTTAAGCTTGCCTTCAAGCCCCTTAATCGCTTCTGGTTTGGCAATTTTTCGGACAAATACGGTAATCTGCGTCGAGGATTCAATATCACCACCGAGCTTCTGCACATTATCAATCACTAGATAAAGCGTGGCAGGCAATGCCAGTGCAATAGCGATCACCATTGCGGTAAGCATTGTTTGCATAGGTTCGCTCAGTATTTTTTTAAAGCTAGACCGCAAGGTAGCTCGGTGGTGTGCCTTATATCCGCGCCAACGATGAGAAAAACTGAGTTTTTGTCCGGTGGCGCCACGCTGACTTTCGCGATTGCTATCAGTAGCCGCCATAACTGCCTCCGTCATCAGTCAGCTCACCATCTTCAAGCCGCATAATGCGCAACTGCATGCGATTGATCAAACTAATATCATGGGTCGCAATAAGTACGGTGACACCTACACTTTGAAAGCGACGAAACAGTGCCATAATCTCGGTAGAGAGTTGCGGGTCAAGGTTACCGGTGGGCTCATCTGCCAGTAAAATACGCGGCTTATGTACCACCGCCCTCGCTATACCTACGCGCTGCTGCTCCCCACCGGAAAGAGCCATGGGGTTTTGTTGCTCTTTATCTAATAGCCCAACCCCGTCGAGTGCGGCGCGGACCCGACGGCCAATTTCGCTGGCGGGATATCCCGACACCTGCAGAGGCAACGCTACGTTGTCAAAAACGGTCCGGTCTAGCAGAAGTTGGTGGTTTTGAAACACCACCCCCACCTGACGGCGA
>TARA_B110000046_G_scaffold169398_1_pt1 | contig 13927 bp, 9 predicted proteins | sample TARA_B110000046 | Tara Oceans TARA_B110000046 (sample SAMEA4397157) | marine metagenome | biome: Polar Biome; feature: [DCM] deep chlorophyll maximum layer (ENVO:01000326); material: water (ENVO:00002006), including particulate matter (ENVO:01000060) such as... | depth 40 m
TCGTAATTTTTATAATTCCAATAGAATTGTACACCAATAGTCGCTATGATGGTTGCTGATATTAAGTAAAAAAGCCATTGATATTTTTGGACATTCATACTTCAAAGATAGTTCGTTAATGTTATAAAACGAGTTGGTTAACACTCATTAACACTTATTAACTAAGCAAAAGGCATCTAAGGCTCATCTTTGTCAAGAATTTAAAATAAATAACTATGAATAAAATTATTTTTGCCATTTGTATTTTTGCTTCCTCACTTGTTTTTTCTCAAAATAAGAATAGTAGTGAAAATTATATGAATGTAAACTCTTTAAGTTTTACTGTAGATTCTTCAAAAGAATTAGCAACCATTAATTGGCAAGACATTAAAGACGCTTTTAAAGAGAATAACCCTGAAAGTGATATTTTTTTAGAAATTAAATTGAAAACCAAAGATAAATTAGAAAATAAACCAAAGATAAAATATGATTTCAGTTATAAAGTAGAAGGAAAAGCAAGAGAAATTGATAGTTTAGTTTTAAGTATTAGAAAAGTAATAAATTTTATAAATAAAGCAACTAAAAAAATAAAAAATGAAGATTAAATTATTTACAACCGCAATTTTATTTTGCTCATTGATTATTAATTCTCAAAATTTTACAGGAAAAGCTATTTATAAAACAAGCATTAAATCTTCTTTTTCGTTTGGTGACGATAAAAATTCTACGATGTCTGATGATATGAAAAAACAACTTCAGGCAAGATTGCAAAAAATGAATCAGAAAACGTTTATTTTAAATTTTGATCAAAAAACTTCAACCTATAAAGAAGAAACAACATTAGATGTCCCAAAACCTCAAGTTGGAGGAGGAAACATTGTGATGATGTCTTTTGGTGGTTCTGGAAATGGTAGTGTCTATTTCAAAAACATTAAGGAGAAACGTTTTACCAACCAAACAGAAATTATGGGAAAACGCTTTTTAGTAAAAGACAAACTTCCAGAGTACCAATGGAAATTGTCATCTGAAACAAAAAATATTGGAAATTATACTTGTTATAAAGCGACATTTACAGAAGAGGTAGAAAATATAAATATGACTTTTGAAAGTGGGGAAGCTAAAGAAGAAAAAAAGAAAGAAAATAGTATCACAACTGCCTGGTATACTGTTGATTTACCAGTTAGTAATGGCCCTGGAGATTACCAAGGTTTGCCGGGTTTAATACTGGAGATAAATGATGGTAAAAAAACAATTGTTTGTACAGAAATTACTTTAAATTCTTCTAATAAAATTGATGTTGTAGAACCAGAGAAAGGAAAAATTGTTTCCCAAGAAAAGTATGATGAAATTCAAAAAGAAAAGACAAAAGAAATGATGGAACGTTTTAAAAGTAGAGACGGGAAAAGTATCGAAATAAGAATTGGTGGGTAGTATTTTGAAAAAATGTTTAAATTTTTCGAGTATTCATTAAACTTTTAAGTTTTTTTTAAGTCTTATGGTTGGTTATTAAGGTTACTTTTGGAGAAAATTAAAACAAATTAATATGAAATCACTATTTACATTTCTATTAGCAATTGTTACTGTTACAACATTTGCCCAAAAAGACTTTCAAGGAAAAGCTACTTATATGTCTAAAACGACGATGGATATGAGTCGATTTGGTGACCAAATGAGCGAGCAGCAAAAGAAACAAATGATGGCTCGTTTTAAGAATTATTTAGAAAAAACCTTCACACTAAATTTCAACAAAATAGAATCATCCTTTAAAGAAAATGTAAAATTAGATGCTCCTGGAACAGCTGGCCGTAGATGGGGAAATAGTAACGGTCAAGGTTCTATCTATAAGAACCTTAAGGACAAAGAAATGATTGAAGATGTTGAGCAGTTTAGCAAACGTTTTTTGGTTGTGGAACCAATGAATCAACCAAAGTGGGAAATGGGTACTGAAACAAAAAAAATCGGTCAATTTACTTGCTACAAAGCAACCATGAAAAAAGTAGATAATAAGGTAGATTGGGGAAGTATGTTTAGCCGAAGAGGAAATAATAAAAAGAAAGATTCTACAAAAACAGTTACTACAAAAGAAGCTGTAAAAATGATCGCTGTTACTGCATGGTACACTCCTCAAATTCCTGTAAGTTCAGGACCAGAAACTTATTTTGGCTTACCAGGTTTAATTTTAGAAATAAATGAAGGAAGAACAACAATGTTGTGTACAGAAATTGTCTTAAATCCATCAGAAATAATAGAAATAAAAAAACCAACAAAAGGTAAGGAAGTTGGCAGAGAAGAGTACAATAAGATTGTAAAAAAGAAAACTGAAGAAATTAGAGAACAATTTAAAAGCAGAGGAAGTCGCGGCAGTCAAAGAAATTAAATAATCTAATTCAACTTAACCAACAAAAAAATACATATGAAAAAAATTATACTTATTGTTATTTTTATGGTGTCTTGGGTTTCAGCTGCCCAAATTAATTTAAGAGGTGTTGTTAAAGATTCTATTGGGAACCCTTTAGAAATGGCAAACGTAATTGCATTAGATACTGTTGCCAAAAGAATTGCTTCTTATGGTTTTACAGATGCAAAAGGAAATTTTAAATTGGACCTTAAAAAAAATACAGTTTATAATATTAAAATTAGTTACATAGGTTTTAAAGAAATTAGCAAATTTATTATGACTAAAGAAATGAATATTACGAACACCTACAAGATGTTGCAAGATAGCATGTTGGATGGAATTAGTATCGTTTCTAAAATGCCGGTAACTATAAAAGGAGATACTATAATTTACAATGCAGATTCTTTTAAAAATGGCTCTGAAAGAAAATTAGAAGATGTATTAAAAAAGCTGCCTGGAGTAGAAATAAACGATGCGGGTGAAATTGAAGTTGAAGGGAAAGTTGTTGAAAAAATAATGGTAGATGGTAAAGAGTTTTTTAGTGGTGACACAAAATTAGCTTCAAAGAATATTCCCTCTAATGCTGTAGATAAGATTCAGATATTAAGAAATTATTCAAATGTAAATCAATTAAGTGGTGTTCAAAATAACCAAGATAGAGTTGCTATAAACATTAAATTAAAAGAAGGGAAAAAGAATTTTTGGTTTGGAGATGTTACTGCTGGTGCAGGAAATTCTCCAGATACTGGTTTGTATCTTTTTCAGCCGAAATTATTTTATTACACACCAAAATACACCATAAATGTTATTGGAGATGTAAATAACATTGGAGATGTTGTATTAAGTAGAAGAGATGTAAGAAGTTTTGGTGGAGGGTTTCAAAGTCAAAGCCCATCAAATGGTACTAACATTAATATTGGAGATGCCGGTATTGGTTTTTTAAATGCAAGCGCAAGAAATGCAAATAAAATTGAGACCAAATTGTCTGCATTAAACTTTAGCTATTCACCGAATACAAAATTAGACTTAAGTGGTTTCTTAATTTGGTCGAGTAATAGTAACGGACAAAGAAATATTAATGATATTGACTATATAGACCCAAATACTCCAGATGATTTTGTTGATAATAAAACAGATCAAACAAGTAATACAGGTTTATTTCGATTTAGTTCAGTCTACAAAAAAGACTTTAGCAACCAATTAAATTATGACGTAACGGGTCGTTTTTCTAATGAATTTAGAACAGATGAGGTGAATTCAAGAGTTTTAAGTAATATTTCTGAAAGAGAAAGTGCAACTCCATTTAAAATAAATCAAAACCTAAGCTATTTTTACACAGCAAGTGAAAAAAGTATTTTTGCTTTAGAAGTAAAGCATTTATTACAAGATGAAGATCCTTTTTATGTAGCTTCGTTAGAAAATGATCCATTAAACAATAATCCAACAGACCAGACAGCTCTTGATGAATTTGAAGATGGCTTTGATGATGTTGCAGAAAGTTTAGGGTTAGATAGAAGTAACCAATTTTATAACCTAGAACAAGGTAGAAAAGTAAAAACAAATCAATTAGATGCAAAATTAGATTATTACTATATTCTGAATACTAAAAGTAATTTAAACTTTGTTGCAGGAACCATTCTAAGTAAGCAAAATTTTAATTCACGTTTTTTTCAAATTTTAGACAATGGAGCTGAGTTTGATCCAAACCCAACTATTCAAGGTGTTAATGATCCTCAAACAAAAAACGATACAGAGTATAGTTTTACAGATGTTTATGCAGGATTAAGATATCGTTTAAAAGCAGGTATTTTTACATTTACGCCAGGTTTTACATTGCATTCTTACAATTCAACAAATACACAGTTTGCCACAGAATCCTTTGAAGATACCTTTGCCAAATTTTTGCCAGAATTTGATGTTATCATGCAGTTTAAAAGAAGTGAGAGTTTAACTTTTACTTATAAACAAGAAGTAAATTTTACAGACGTAAACCAAATAGCAAGAGGTATTGTCGCAAATAGTTATAATTCTTTTTTTGCAGGAAACGCTGATTTAATAAATGCTAGTTTCCATAATGTAGCCTTAAGATATTCTAGTTTTAATTTATTTAATGCAAGTAATGTTTTCGCAAGAATAAGTTACAAAAAAACGGCAAATCAAGTGAACAATAACACCATTTTTGAACCTGGTTCTGTCGTTTCTAGTAGTACTTCTTTAAATTCACCTTTTGACAACGAAAGTTTTAACGCTTTTGGTAGAATTGGAAAAACAATCAAAAAAATAAGAACTTCTTTAGGAGGTAATTTTTCATACAGTAAAACGTATCAATTTATTAATTCTAGAGAGAATACAAATGAAAGCATATCAAAAGGATTGAATACAAGTATTGGTACAAATTACACAAAAGCTCCCAATGTTAGTTTACGTTATAGAGTCTCTTTTATAGACCAAAGTAACAGTGCAAGAGCAACAGATGTAAAGTCTATAACGCATGCACCTTCTATTAATTTTGATGCATATATTTGGAATTCGTTAACCGTAAAATCAGATTTTTCTCATAATGAAACTAGGCAAGAAGGAAGTGTTATTAATTCATTTCAAATATGGAATGCTACTTTAGCATATAGAAAAGATAAAGATGCCAAATGGGAATACGAATTGGTTGGTAATAATTTATTAGCAACAGGCTCTCAGGCTTCTGTAAGTCAAGGTGTTATATCTTTTAATGTAAGGGAAACATTTATTCTCCCAAGATTTGTAAGCCTTAGAGTTCGTTATCAATTGTAACTTATTATAATTTAATAAAATGGCTCAAACTTTTTGAGCCATTTTTTATTTACTTTAGCCAAATGAGCCTACTAGCTGCTAAATCCCCTTTTTATGCTACTTTTAAAAGTCTAGGAGCTCTTTATTTGTTCATACTTTTTGGTTTGTTTTTAGATAGTTTTTACATGTTAGAAATTACTAAAGATGCCCAGTTTTATGCTAATATTAGTATGTTTATTGGCTTTTCAATTACCTTTTGGAATGTAAATAGAAGAGTAAAAGAACAAATGATATCTGCAGTAATTATTGCAGTTTTAGGTGAATATTTGTTTTCAATTGTTTTAGGAATGTATACCTATAGATTAGAAAATGTACCACATTATGTGCCTCCAGGGCATGCTTTAGTATATGTTGCTGTGCTCTATTTTTCAAAAGCAAAATCGATTATAAAAAATCGAATAAAATTAGAATGCTTTTTAGCAATTTTCATTTTGATATATGCTACTGTTTTTCTGATTTTTAAGAATGATGTGTTTGGTTTTGTAATGACCGTTGCAATTCTCTTTATTCTAAGAAATAAACCAAGAGAGCGCCTTTTTTATTTAACAATGTATATTTCAGTTGCCTATTTAGAAATTATTGGTACTAATTATTTATGTTGGAAATGGCCAGCAACCGCTTGGGGAGTTTTCGATTTTTTACCCAGTCATAATCCACCAAGTGGAATTAGTTTTTTCTATTTTTTATTAGATTTAGGTTGTTTGTGGTTTTATAAACAACGTCATAAAATGGCATGGTCTAGAATGAAGAATATTAGAAAAATTCGATTACAAACCACCCATTCTGTAAACTAAAAAATCAGTAACTTTGTTTAAGAATTATAATTTTATATTATCATAATGTCGATTAAAGTTTCATCAGTAACTAAAACTTATAAAACCCAAAAAGCACTAAATGCTATCTCTTTTTCTGCGGATAAAGGTGAAATTATAGGTTTTCTAGGTCCAAATGGAGCAGGAAAGTCTACGATGATGAAAATTTTAACAGGTTTTATAAAACCGAATTTTGGTGCAATTTTTGTTGATGACATTGATGTGTTATTAAACCCTTTAGAAGCACAGAAGATAATAGGTTATTTGCCTGAACATAATCCGTTGTATACAGATATGTATGTTCGTGAATACTTGCAATTTCAAGGAGCTATTTTTAAAGTTGATAAAAGTCAAATAGAAATTTGTATAGAAAAAGTCGGGTTAACTGCTGAAGCTCATAAAAAGATCAATCAATTATCAAAAGGATATCAGCAGAGAGTGGGTTTAGCCGCGGCTATTTTACACAATCCGAAAGTGTTAATTTTAGATGAACCAACGACAGGTTTAGACCCAAATCAACTTGTAGAAATTAGAGAATTGATAACCCAATTAGGTAAGGAAAAAACAGTGTTATTTTCTACACATATTATGCAAGAAGTTGAGGCTGTTTGTGATCGAGTTATCATTATTAAAGAAGGCGAAATTTTGGTTGATAAAAAGCTTGCTGAACTAAAGGAAGGGAATCAACAAATCATAGAAGTTACGTTTGATTTTAAAATTGAAGAGCAGTTTATAAATAGATTGCCAAATATTATTTCTTATAAAAATAACTACGATAATACCTGGTTTATTACCTTTGAAAGTGAAGAGGATATGCGGTCAAAAGTATTTGATTTTGCACAAGAAAACGGACTTAAAATTCTTGGTTTAAATACACACAACAAAAACTTAGAAACCTTGTTTAGAGAGGCTACTCTGTAAGTTATTATTTCTGTGCAGACAGGAATCTAAAATAATTTAATTCGTAAGATATTCATAAGCTTCAAACAAAGTAGGAAATACCAAAACACTTCCAGCTTTTTCAAGTTCTTCTTTAGAGTATTGTGTTAAAATTCCAATAGGAATCATACCTGCTAATTTTGCGGCTTTCGTACCTGTTAAGCTGTCCTCGAAAACCCAAATGTCTTTAAAATCATCTTCATTAAAACCTAAAGCTTTTGCTAACGTAATATATGCTTCTGGTGCTGGTTTTGGTTTTTCATAATCCTCCACACCAAAAACGGTAGTAAAGTTTAAGTTTAAATGATGAACACTGTTCTTTAGAAACTGCTTTGTGGCGTTACTTGCGATTCCATAGGGTATGTTTCTTTTGGTCAGTAAGGCGGTAAACTCTCTAACTCCTGGTAATAATTTTGGCACTTTAAAATATACATCAAGATGTTTATCCTTTAGAAAAAATAATTCTTCAGTACGCTTTTCTTTACCAATAACACTGCAAAAATATTCAGCAATTATCATAGGAGATTTCCCCGCATGACTTTTAGGAAACGGTGCTATTTCTTTGTTAAATAATTTTTTAAAAGCAGAACTCCAGGCAGATCCATGACTTTCGAAACTATTTACAACGACACCATCAAAATCAAATAAAAACCCTTTTGGTAATTGCATTAGCTGTTTGTTTTTTCGTTGAATAATTCAGTTAAATATGGGTTCAAAAATTTATTCGTTGGATCTAACTTTCTTCTTAAAGATTTAAAATCATCCCACATCCCATAAATTTTGGTAAGTTCTGCATCTTTAGCCATAAAACGTTTTCCCCAATGAGGTTTTCCTCCGTATTTTAGAAAAACTTTCTCAATACTTTTAAAAGCTTCATAAGAATCTGCAGTAGCTGCATTTCTAGAAACACATCCCATTGTAACGGTATCTTTACCATACGCATAACTTAACCAAGATTTGTCTTTATAAACAAAGCGGATATCCATAGGAATATGAATAAAAGATTTGTTGCTCCATTTATTAATTTCTGTTTTTAACTCTTCAAAAACTTGAGGAAATATATCTAAACCAATTGTCCATTCTGCTAATTCTAAAGTAGATCCTCTAGATTTTGTAACAGTAGATTGATACAATGACCCTTTGTGTTCTTTGGTAGAACTAAAGAAACCTCGGTATAAAATTTTATTTGCAATCGCAGTGATCCATGGAAAAATATGCGTGTATTTATATAATATCTTAGAAGCTGTTCTTCGATGTTTTAAATACGAAGGGCCTAAATCTTCTAGAATTTCTGTATTTGGATCAATTTTATCACCTGTAATTACATATCCTTTGTCAGTATGAGGAAGCCATAGAATTCTTAAAAAATCATGTTTTTGTAATCGCTCTTTAATTTTAGGCAACCATTTGTTGTCAGCTTCTGGACCTTCTTTTATATGTAGAGTGTAAATAGGTTCACATTTAAAAGTAATTTCAGACATCACACCTAAAACTCCTAAAGAAACCCTAACAGCATCTATATATTTATCTTCTGTATTAATTTTTCTTAAAGTACCATCAGCTAAAACCAAACTGCAGCTTGTCATGTATTCTCCTAACAACTTTCCACTTGTACCATGAGTTCCTGTTGCTAAGGCTCCACCAATAGTAATTGTGTTAATGTCTGGTAAACAAGGAATACACCAGCCCTTTGCTTCTATGGCATCTAATAATTCACCTAAAATAAGCCCAGACTGAACCGTAATTGTATGTTCTGAATCATTGTAAGATAAAATTTTATTGTATGCGGTAATATCAACTAAAGTAGCTGCACCAGACGCAATATCTGCAGAAGATTGTTTCGTGCCAAAAATTCGGATTTTTTCTGACTTGGCAATCACTTCTTGTAGTTCTGTTTCTGAAGTAACTTTATATAGTGACTTGTATTTGTAGGTAACATTTTCATTCCAACTTACCCAAGTACCGTTTTTATTTTGTTCCATTTATTTTTTAAAATATTAGACAAAAATAAACATTAATCCTTTTTCTGAACTCCTCGTTTTGTTTTATTCTACTATTAAGAATCAATTTAATTTATTGATTTTTTAAAGGTACAAGTAATTTATTATCTTGAAAATTAGGATTTACTTTTTCTAAGATTTTTTTATTTTCTAAAAAAAATAAACTTATTTAGATTGTTTTAATATTTATTGATAAACCGTTTTTGGTGCTTTAAAGCTCTTCAGTTTTAAAGTTCGATTAGAGTAATTTGAAGGATTTTTTTTTGATATCAAAAAATGATTTCTTGTCAAATTTGTAGCTGTTTTATTAATATCGATTTAATATTTTTTTTCAATTGTATTTGAAAATTATTATCAATTCAATTTAAAATTAATTTCCTGACTTTTTAAAGTCGCTAACAATTTATTTGAAATATGAATCTTTGTATTTCTACTAGGTAAACTCACTTCAATTTTTTCTTTAGCGTCCCAAATAGTAAAGTTTAAAGACTGTTTTCCAGGATTATTTTTTAGAATAGTTTCAAGATTTAAAATGGTATCTTCTTTAATTTCTTGCAGTTGAATTTTTATGGTTATTTTTTTACATAATTCATCCATAATATCATGTAACAGCTTAAAGTCTGTAAATTTTAAGCGTGGTTCACCAGTAACACCTTCTTTGTTAGTCCAGCCAGGTTGGATCGTAGAACGCACAAATAAGAACGAATTAGGAACTAAAAAGTGTTTAAACTTTAAATAATCTTCACCAAAAATTCTAAACTCATTACTATCACTATAATCTTCAATAGTAAACATAGCCCATCCTTTTCCTGCTTTAGAGACTCTATGTTGTACATCGGAAATAATACCAGCAAAAGATAAATTTACACCTACATATTTACTAATATCGTCTTTAAAATGTCTTAAAGTAGCATTACAGAAAATCATTTCATTTTTAAAGTCATCTAAGGGATGCGCAGAAATATAAATACCAATTACTTCTTTTTCTTGTGATAAAAGCTCCATGGTTCCCCAAGTTTCACATTCAGGAATGTCTGGCTCTGGGAATTGAATCGTAGAGGCTTCACCAAACATAGAAACTTGTGCAGAATTTTCGTTTTCTTGATATTTACTTCCGAATTTCATGGCACGTTCTAAAAAGGTCAATCCTTTTTCATCCGTATGAAAATATTGCGCTCTATGGGTATCCTCAAAAGAATCAAAAGCACCTGCTTTGATTAAACTGTCAAAAGATTTTTTGTTAGCAGCTCGTAAATCTACACGTTTTGCTAAGTCAAAAATAGAAGTATAATTTCCATTTTCTTTTCTCTCATTTATAATTGCCCTAACTGCAGAGGCACCAACACCTTTTACGGCTGCCATTCCAAAACGTACAGCACCTTCATCATTTACAGAAAACTTTAAATAAGATTCATTTAAATCTGGGCCAAAAACTGGTAATCCCATTCGTTTACATTCTTCCATAAAGAAAGAAACAGATTTAATATCATTCATATTATTAGAAAGTACAGAAGCCATATATTCTGCAGGGTAATGTGCTTTTAAATACGCTGTTTGATAAGCAATCCAAGCATAACAGGTGGAGTGAGATTTGTTAAAAGCATAACTTGCAAAGGCCTCCCAATCTTTCCAAATTTTTTCTAACTTTTCTGCATCATGACCATTAGCAGCAGCTTGCTCTAAAAATTTTGGTTTCATTTTATCAAGAACCGAAATCTGTTTTTTACCCATTGCTTTTCGTAAAACATCGGCTTCACCTTTTGTGAAATCTGCCAACTTCTGAGAGAGTAACATTACTTGCTCTTGGTAGACTGTAATTCCGTATGTTTCTGCCAAATATTCTTCCATAGCAGGTAAATCGTATTCAATATCTTCTGTTCCGTGTTTTCTGTTAATAAAACTCGGGATATATTCCATCGGACCTGGCCTGTACAATGCATTCATTGCAATTAAATCTGCAAAAACAGTCGGTTTTAAAGAGCGCATGTGTTTTTGCATACCTGGAGATTCATACTGAAAAATTCCGACAGTTTCTCCTTTCTGGAAAAGCTCGTAGGTTTTTTCATCATCCAAAGGAAAGTTCTCTGGATCTAGATCTACATTATGTTTTGCTTTTACAATTTTAACAGTATCTTTAATTAAAGTCAGTGTTTTTAAACCTAAAAAATCCATTTTTAATAAACCTGCAGATTCTACTACAGAGTTGTCAAATTGGGTCACATACATGTCGGAATCTTTTGCCAAAGCTACAGGCACATAATTGGTAATATCTCCTGGAGTGATAATTACTCCACATGCATGAATTCCGGTATTTCTAACAGAACCTTCAAGCATTGTTGCTTTGTTAATGGTTTCAGAAACTAAATCATTTCCGAAAGACATGTTTTTTAGTTCTTCAACCAATTGTTTTTCTTCGGCTCTTAAACCCGCAACTTTTCCTTTACTTTTTGGATCATCGCCAAAAATATTCTTTAGTTTAATATTCGGAATTAATTTTGCAATTCTATCCGCTTCAAAAAGGGGTAAATCTAAAACTCTGGCAGTATCTCTAATAGAAGATTTTGCAGCCATTGTTCCGTAAGTGATAATTTGTGCAACTTGATTTGCACCATATTTATTAATCACATAATCCATAACACGACCTCGACCTTCATCATCAAAATCGATATCGATATCTGGCATCGAAACACGTTCAGGGTTTAAGAAACGCTCAAAAAGCAAGTCGTACTTAATTGGGTCTATGTTGGTAATCCATAAACAAAAAGCAACTACAGAACCCGCTGCAGATCCACGTCCAGGTCCCACTGCAACATCCATGTTTCTTGCTTCGCGAATAAAATCTTCAACAATTAAAAAATAACCAGGGTATCCTGTTTTTTCAATTACGGATAATTCAAAATCTAGGCGTTCCTTGATGGATTCTGTAATTTCTCCATACCTTTTTTTAGCACCAACAAAAGTTAGGTGTTTTAGAAAATTGTTTTCTCCACGTTTTCCTTTGTCTTCTTCATCTGCAGCATCTTTAAATTCGTCAGGAATATCAAAAGCGGGTAATAATATGTCTCTTGCAAGTGTGAAAATTTCAATTTTATCTACAATTTCTTGAATATTGATAATTGCTTCTGGCAAATCAGCAAAAAGCGTTTTCATTTCATCCGAAGACTTAAAATAATATTCTTGGTTTGGTAAACCATATCTGTAACCACGACCCTTTCCAATTGGTGTCGCTTGTTTTTCACCCTCTTTTACACACAATAAAATATCATGTGCATTTGCGTCTTTCTTCTCTAGATAAAAAGTATTATTGGTCGCAATAATCTTTACATCGTGTTTTTTAGAAAATTTTAATAATGTTTCATTTACAATAGTTTCATCTTGTTGATTATGACGCATCAACTCAATATAAAAATCGTCTTTAAATTGTTCTTTCCACCAAACTAAAGCATCTTCTGCTTGTTTTTCACCAAGATTTAGAATTTTACTCGGAACTTCACCGTACAGATTTCCTGTTAAAACAATAATATCTTCTTTGTGCTTTTTAATAACTTCTCTATCGATTCTTGGCACATAATAGAATCCATCTACAAAAGCAATCGAAGACATTTTTGCTAAATTGTGATATCCTTTTTTATTTTTTGCTAATAAAACTACCTGATAACCATTGTCTTTCTGTGATTTGTTTTTATGATCTTCACACACATTAAACTCACAACCAACAATCGGTTTTATTGGAGTTTTAGCTGTTTTATTATGATTTAAAATCGCACTTACAAAATGAAAGGAAGCCATCATGTTTGCAGTGTCTGTCATGGCTACTGCTGGCATGTTATCTTGAGCTGCTGCGGCTACAATTTGGCCAATTTGTATGGTAGATTGTAAAACAGAATATTGAGTATGATTGTGTAAATGAGAAAATTGTACATTTTCTAATTCAGCTAAACCTACAGAAGTAGATTTTGTAGTCTCAGTATTTTTTAATTTATCAAGACGTTGTCGAATTTTATCGCTTTCTTTCTTAAGATTGATATGCTTTAATCCAATTACTTGAATTGGTTTTGGATTTGTTTCAGAGAAATTTTTGAAATAATCAGCATCAACATCTAATTGTTCTTTGGTGAATTCTCGGATACGAATTAACTCTAAAAAACAACGTGTTGTCGCTTCAACATCGGCAGTTGCATTATGTGCATCGCCAAAACCAGCTCCAAATAAATGATGGTGTAATTCTGTTAAAGTTGGTAGTTTAAACTTTCCACCACGACCTCCAGGAATCTGACACATTAATGCCGTCTTTTCTGTACATGTATCTAAAACTGGGAGAGAAGTCATCTTGTTTTCAACACCTAATCTATGGAACTCACAGCCCATGATATTCAAATCGAAATTTAAATTCTGACCCACAATAAATTTCGTTTTACCTAAAACTTCATTAAATAGAACCAAACACTCGCTTAATGAAATTCCTTGTTCTTCTGCTAATTCAGTAGAGATTCCATGAATTCTTTCTGCATCGTATGGAATATTATAATTATCAGGTTTTATCAGGAAATCGTTGTGTTCTAAAATATTTCCCATTTCGTCATGCAATTGCCAAGCAATTTGAACACATCTTGGCCAGTTATCTGTATTTGTAATAGGAGCGTTCCAGCTTTTAGGCAAACCGGTGGTTTCTGTATCAAAAATTAAGTACATTATTGGGTGTAAATGTTGAAGTGTTTAACTGTTTAATTGTCTTGTAAAAATAGGTATTTTTCAATAGAATTTATGATGAAGTTATTAACTATTGTTTATTGAAAATGCATTTGTCTTTGTTTATGCACCGTTAGGGATAGAGCGGTTTGTTTGAGCTCCTCGCAGAGAGCGAGTAGCGAAAGCTCGACCCTTGTGGTAACGGCAGAAATATCTTTAAAACGAATTGTTTTTGTGTTAAATTAATTTGTATATTTGCGCCCACTTACTACGAGATAGTAAGA
>TARA_B110000046_G_C13026169_1_pt1 | contig 13894 bp, 10 predicted proteins | sample TARA_B110000046 | Tara Oceans TARA_B110000046 (sample SAMEA4397157) | marine metagenome | biome: Polar Biome; feature: [DCM] deep chlorophyll maximum layer (ENVO:01000326); material: water (ENVO:00002006), including particulate matter (ENVO:01000060) such as... | depth 40 m
ATGGATTTGTTTTAATAACCACCAAACTGATTCCATGTATTTTGAACTATAGGTTTCATAGGGATCGTCCATATCAACCCAATACCCAATTCGTTGTGTCAGTTCATGCCAAACATCTGTATACCTCATAACTGCTTTTTTGCAGGCTTCGTTATAGGCTTCTACAGTAATTGTTTTTCCGATGGCATCTTTTGAAATCCCTAATTCTTTTTCAACGCTAAGCTCCACTGGTAGGCCATGAGTGTCCCATCCTGCTTTACGATGTACTTGAAATCCTTTCTGTGTTTTGTAGCGACAAAAAATATCTTTGATCGCTCGGGCCATGACATGGTGAATACCAGGCATTCCACTGGCCGATGGTGGCCCTTCATAAAAAACAAAAGAAGGCTTTCCTTTACGAAGACTAATACTTTTAGAAAAGGTCTTGTCTTTCTTCCAAGAGGACAGAATCTCATCTGATATTTGAGGCAAGTTCAAACCTTTGTATTCGTTAAATTTCATTTCGATTTGTTCTTTTGTTTACCTCTCTTTAAATTCACTTTATCCAACTCCGTGATAGAAATTAATAACTATTGTTTTTTGCATTCAAATGCGAAAGTAATTAATTTAGAGAAAACAGCATGATTTTTTAAGATACTAGGCGAATAAATTACAAGCCTTAAAAAGACATATTTACCCCTATTTTGATATTTCTTCCGGGTGCAGATACTCCAGAAGCAAAAGTTCTGTAATGAATGTCAAAAATATTATCTAAGCCCAGTCGAAATTGTATGTTTTCCTTCCAGTTATATTGCGCCAAGAAAGATAAGTCATTCCACGCTGGAGTTCCAGCAAAAAGTCCCAATGTTTCTGAAAGTAAGGGTGTTTCTTCTAAGCCATCTTCTCCACCTTCGCTATAGGTGTTTGGATTTTTGCTTCCACTAAATTGAAAATTTAATGTTGTCAACCATATATCTTTCTGATATTTCAATAGAATGCTTCCAAAAACAGGGGAAATAGAGGGTAGTGGGCTATATTTTTCACTCTTTCCAGCCCTGATATATGAAAAATTACCCTCAATTGAGAAGGTTTCTGTAAAGGAATAATATCCATCTATGGAGCCTCCAAGCAAATATCGATCTCCTGAATTAATATTGGCGAAAGTTTCAACTTCTTCTCCTTGATATAAAATAGTATTTACGTCTGGGGTTGTAATATCAGCAAAAATTATATAATTATCCCGGCCAATATGCCTGGAGATAAGTGTCGTAAAACCTCTGACTGAAATGTAATTTTTGGGTAAATTTAAATAATTAGTAAAACCGACTTCAAAATTATAAGCATACTCTGGGAATAATGAAGGGTTTGGAACTACAAGTGTTCCTTTATTTTCTCTAATTTTCCCAACATCATCAATATTGGGATTTCTAAAGCCATTTGATATAATAACATTCCATTGTTTTTTAGTTGAGGGGCGGTAGGTTAGTGCAATGGTTTCTGTAAGCGCTTCAGACCTTAGATCTACTGAAGAAAGTAGAGTATTAATATTATAGTATTCCTTCCATCTTGCATCCAATCGTGTAGAAGTAATTCGAGCCCCTGCATTTAAGGTCAATTTGTCATTGAAATTCCATACCCAATTGATAAAAACAGCAAAACTACCATAAGTACTTCCAGCACTTGGGTAACGTGTTGGGGAAGGAAGTATAGCAGATCTGCCGATTACTTTATTTTGATCGATAACCAGATCATATTTATAGGCGAGAGAACGAACTTTATTGTAGGTTCCTTCAAAACCATAGGAAAAGGAATGCTTCTCATCTAAATCAAATTGAAAATCACCATTCAAACTGAAAACTTTCACTTTCTCTCTTTGATATTCTCTTGTAAGGCTTCCAAAATTCCGAATGTTTCTAGACTCTACAATGTTTTGATATCCAAAAGTTATTCTTCCAGAATTCAAAAACCTTTTATTGGTAAAAAATTTATACTGAGGCGAAATCAACAAGCGTTTCTGAGGACCATAATACCACTCAGCGAAGCGAAGATTTTCACCACGTGTTTCAACTAATTTGTCATATCTTAAAATGTCGGAAGAATTCGAATATTGTGTGTTAACAATAAACTGACTTTTATCGTTGATTTGAAATAAGAATTTTTGAAATAAATCTAGCTGATTATATCCGGTATTTCTTTGAATTAATGGGTTACTATTTTCTAATTGAGTTGGATTATAAATATTTCTTGAATTGCCAGAATAAAAAGGTGTAAGGCCCCATTTATCAAAACCATGGAGTCTGTTTTTACCCATTCGAATATCACCAAATGAAGAGTGGCTAACACTGGTTAAGCTAGCCCATTTTTTAAAGCTAACTTCTGTAGAAAAAGAATTTATTGAGGAATAATCTGCAGAGGAAAAGTCACTTGAAAATTGTGCTGATATTTTTTTCTCACTATTGATTAAGGGGGTTCGGGTGTAGTAATGAATAACTCCGCCCAAAGCATCAGAACCGTAACCAACAGAAGAAGAACCAAAAATAACTTCCACACGTTCAATATTACTGGGGTTAATTGTAATAGAATTTTGGAGATGCCCACTTCGGTAAATAGCATTGTTCATTCGTACACCATCTACAACTAAAAGCAAACGATTACCTTCAAACCCTCTTATTACAGGACTTCCGCCTCCTCCTTGGCTCTTTTGAATACGAACTCCAGGAGTTAAACCTACAAGATCAGCGCCATTTGCCGGACGTTGAAGTTTAATTTGTTTGGCACTAATAACATTAACTTTTTCTGCAATTTGTTTTCTGTTGGAGGCCTTTCTTGCTACAGATAATATAACCTCATCTAATGTTTGCTCTTCAGCTTCAATGCGAACGGTAAGTCCGTCTTGAATTTGTTCTAAATCAAGTTTTAAAGTTATTTTTTTATATCCGTAATATTGAATATAAAAAAGTTCGTATTCAGAAAAAACAGAAAGTGATGCTTTTCCATTTTCATCTGTAAGAATTGATTTAGTTTTGTTATGATTGTAAAGGGCAGCACCTTCTATAGGCCTGCTAGAGGCGGCATCAATAACAAGTATGTCTTGAGCCAACAAACAAAAGGGTGAAATAAGCAGAAAGAAAAGGCTAAGTTTACTTAAAAATTTCATTCAATATTAAAGTTGATTTTGGTGGTTTGAATTGTTGTAAATGTAATTTGAAATATAATATTGCAAAATTTAACAAAGTAGATTTTTCGTTCTTTGAAAGTTTCATTCCATTAATTTTATCAAATTTCATGCCCAAGAGCTGAATCCAAGCTGTTTTAACGGACCCCACTAGAAAAACTCCACTAGGCTTGAATTGACTCATACACCCTGTCTCTAAATCAAAATAAGCAGCAGCATCATTCGTTATATTGGGATAAAAGCCAATAAATTTTGATAGATCTAACATAAGTTTTATATGAAAAACACCGATTTCATTTTCTGCATCTAGCCACAGCATTCTTTTTTTAAAAAAAGAATATAATTCAACATTTGGTTCCTTCTCTTCTTTTACAACTTGATGAATAACTTCAGCTAGGAAAAATAAAAGTGTTTTTTTTCTAAGATCAAATGGGATTGATTTATAAGGATAATGAAGTTTTGCTTCTTTTATAAAGCCGAGACGGTCTGTTGGATTTTTTGGGGCTTCAAGTTCCAAAAGGGTGAGAGGCTCAAAAAGAGATTTAGGAGTTTTTTTATTTGTCTTTGAATTCAAAATTCCTTTTAGCATATACGATTGTAAACCAAATTCTTTAGTGTAACATGCCACAATCAAACTAGAATCTCCATATTTAACACTACTAAGGGAAAGGGCTTCTGTAGATGTGTGCACGAATTTTGATATAATTTAAACTACCCCTTGAGCTAGCATGGCGTCGGCTACTTTGACAAACCCAGCTATATTAGCTCCTTTTACGTAGTCAACAACCCCATTTTGTTCACCATATTTTAAACAAGATTTATGGATGTCAGACATTATACTCTGTAAGCGGCTATCAACTTCTTCTCTTGTCCAGCTATAGCGCAAGGAATTTTGTGCCATTTCTAATCCAGAGACCGCAACACCGCCTGCATTAGACGCTTTTCCTGGTGCAAATAGAATTTTGTTTTCTTTGAATTGAGTAATAGCTTCTGGAGTACATGGCATATTGGCGCCTTCTCCTATACAGACACAACCATTTTTTAATAAAATCGCAGCATCTTTTCCGTCCAGCTCATTCTGTGTTGCGCAGGGTAATGCAACTTGGCAAGGCACTTCCCATGGAGTTTTACCAGGATGAAAAGAGGCTTTTGGATATTGATTTACATATGCACTTATACGACCTCTTTTAACATTTTTTAAATCCATTACGAATGCAAGTTTTTCAGGATTAATTCCGTCTGGATCTGAAATATATCCTGAAGAATCTGATAAAGTCAGTACTTTACCTCCTAATTGTATGCATTTTTCCGTAGCATACTGCGCCACATTTCCAGAGCCAGAAACAATAATGGTTTTGCCTTTGATATTTTTGCCTTGGTGTTCTAACATTTTTTGAGTAAAGTAAACTACTCCATAGCCTGTAGCCTCTGGACGAATTAGTGATCCTCCAAAAGAGGCCCCTTTACCAGTAAGCACTCCTGTAAATTCATTTTGAAGGCGTTTATATTGACCAAACAAATATCCAATTTCTCTTCCACCAACACCTATGTCTCCAGCTGGGACGTCTCGATTTGGACCAATATGGCTATAGAGTTCAGTCATGAAACTTTGACAAAATCGCATAACTTCTGTATCTGACCTTCCTTTTGGATTAAAGTCTGAACCTCCTTTTCCTCCTCCCATTGGAAGAGTAGTTAAGCTATTTTTGAATGTTTGCTCAAAAGCTAAAAATTTTAATACACTTAAATTTACACTAGGATGAAAACGTAGACCTCCTTTGTAAGGTCCAATTGCAGAATTCATTTGTACTCTGTATCCACGGTTGACCTGAATTTCTTCTTTATCATCTATCCAGGCGACACGAAAAGACAAAACGCGTTCTGGTTCCGCCATACGGAGTAATATATTTTGTCCGTAATAAATGTCATGTTGAACAATGTAAGGAATTACCGTCTCTGCAACTTCGGCAACTGCCTGCATAAATTCAGGTTCATTTTGGTTTCTTGCACTTACTTCGTCAAGAAATTGTTTCACAATTTTATCCATTGAGATTAATTTTTTTGCACTCTACAAGGTATTTCTTTTTTTAAAATTAGCAGGAATTAAAAGAGAAATTCAACTAAATTTTCAACTTTAGAAAAGGCTTGAATTTGAATCGATTTAGGGTTGGTTCCGAGTTTAGAAAACTTCGAAATCACAATACTTTCGTAGCCAAGTTTTTCCGCTTCTTGAATACGAATTTCAGCCCTGGCTACAGGACGAATTTCACCAGAAAGACCAATTTCAGCTGCAAAACAAATATTTTGTGCAATTGGGACATCATGATAACTGGAGAGTAAAGCAGCAATTACAGCTATATCGAGCGCTGGATCTTCAACATTAATTCCTCCAGTTATATTAATAAATACGTCCTTACTCCCCAATGCAAATCCGGCTCTTTTTTCTAGCACCGCTAAAAGCATGTTAAGACGTTTGGCATTAAAACCTGTACTGCTGCGTTGTGGTGTTCCATATACGGCTGAACTCACAAGCGCTTGGACTTCAATCATTAAAGGACGAATTCCTTCAACAGTTGCAGCAATTGCATGACCACTCAAAACCTCTTCTTTTTCAGATATCAGTACTTCACTAGGGTTTGAAACTTGACGTAAACCATGAGAAATCATTTCATAAATTCCAATCTCAGAAGTTGCACCAAAGCGATTTTTTTGAGCTCTAAGAATTCGATAAACATGATTTCTGTCTCCTTCAAATTGAAGAACAGTATCGACCATATGTTCCAAAATCTTTGGTCCTGCAATATTTCCGTCTTTGGTAATGTGTCCAACTAAAATAACAGGGGTATTGGTGCTTTTTGCAAATTGAATTAGTTCACCTGCGGTTGCTCTAATTTGAGAAACACTCCCAGCACCACTTTCGATATAATTGCTATGTAAGGTTTGAATTGAATCAACAATAACAAGATCAGGCTTTACTTTTTTAATTTCTTGGAAAATCTTTTGTGTTTCAGTTTGACTCAAAACATAGCAGTTTTCCCCATTCAATTCCATTCGTTCTGCACGAAGTTTGATTTGCTGTTGACTTTCCTCTCCGGAAACATAAAGGACATTAGAATTCAGACTTAAAGAAACTTGTAGTAAAAGGGTTGATTTACCAATACCTGGCTCTCCTCCTAATAGAATTACAGAACCAGGGACAAGTCCCCCTCCAAGGACGCGGTTTAATTCTTCATCTTGGGTTATTATTCTAGGAACTTCGGTAACATCTATAGAATCTATTCGAATGGGACTTGTTATTTCCTTAACTGATTTTGTTAACCATTGTTTAGTAGTCTCTTTTTCAATAATTTCCTCAACTAGGGTATTCCATTCTTTACAGGCACTACATTGTCCTTGCCATTGGGTATGTTGCGATCCGCAATTTTGACAGAAAAACGCTTTTTTTACTTTAGCCATACTCAATTAATATTAACTTTTAATCACGATTGAATAAAGGTAGCACAAAAAAAGAAAGACTACCAAAGACAATGATCATTAAGGTTTGAGAGGTCCACACGATCCATCCAAAGGCAAGACCGGACTCGTTTGAAACTCCAAAAGCCGCTAACATCATGGCTACAGAAAATGGATAGATTCCAATTCCACCATTAGTTGCAGATATGGCTAAACCACCAATTACAAAAGCAGGTAGTAAATCATTCAACCCAAGTATTGAAGTTTCATAGACAGTCCATTTTACGACATAAAACATGGCCAAATACATGGTCCATATAAACAATGTATGCGCAATAAAAATACCCTTATGAGGCATAGTTTTAAGGCTTAAAACCCCTTCTAAAACCCCCTTACAAAAGGTTTTTATTTTGGTGATAAAAGGATATCTTTCTTGTTTAAAAAGAAGACGAACTACAAAAAAGAGAATCGCTAATGATACTAACACCGGCATCAAATGATTAAGAGAAATTCGTTTTTCTTTTAAAATTCCCCAGATAAGTTCGAATTGTAAGCTTAGAGCAATTAAAATAAATCCAATCAAAATTAATAAATCTACTAAACGTTCAGCTATAATTGTTCCAAAGGTCTTTTCGAAAGGAATTTTTTCATAAGAACTCAAGATGGTAGCCCTTAAGATTTCCCCAGAACGAGGAATTCCAAGATTTGCAATATAGGCAATTAAAACAGACAAGATTGAATTGATGAATCTTGGCTTATAGCCAAGAGGAGCAAGTAAAAATTTCCAACGGTATGCCCTTGAGATGTGGCTAAGAATCCCAAAAAAAACAGAGAGCAACAAAAAACGATAATCTGCATTTTTAATGTAACTGAAAATAAGTTCACGCTCTTCTTTATTTGTAAAACTAATTGTTAAATAAATGAAAAACAATCCGATGCTCAAGGGCACAATAGCTTTAAAAAAAGATTTTAACTTACTCAAACCTTATTGAAGTTGATTTGTCGATTCGTTTGGAAAAATAAGTTTAGGTTGGAAATGTTTCGCAGTTTCAAATTCCATTTGAGCATAACTGATGATAATGATGACGTCTCCTTTTTGTGCTTTTCGAGCAGCTGGCCCATTAAGGGTAACTTCTCCAGAGTTTTCAGCTCCCTCTATTACATAGGTTTCTAGTCGCTCACCATTATTTACATTAACGACTTGAACCTTTTCTCCAGCGATCAGATTAGCTGCTCTCATAAGATTTTTGTCTAGTGTGATACTGCCAATGTAATTTAAATCAGCGTCAGTAACTTTGACACGATGAATTTTAGATTTAAGTACTTCTATTAACATTTTGCGAAGGTATTATATTATCTCTAATTCTAGAGTATCGATTAATCTTGTTTTTCCAGCAAATACCGCAACAAATATCCTATAGTATCCAACTTTATCAAGAGCTTTCAAAGGAATCAAATCGTTAGTTTTTGCAATAAAAAAATATTCTGTTCTTAAATGGTATTCGCGTTCAATTGATTTTTTAAAATAAGCCTCCATTTCATTTATATTCCAATTCTCTTGACGAGACTTAATTTCTTTAAGGGTTCTAAAGATAACTGAAGCCGCTTTCCGTTCTTCTAAGGTTAGAAGTTTATTTCTTGAACTTAAAGCTAAACCATCTTTCTCCCTAACGATGGGGCATCCAATAATTTTTATATTCAATCCTAATTGTTTAGTAAGTGCCTTTATAATTTGTAGCTGTTGAAAATCTTTTTCACCAAAGTAAGCCCGATTAGGGAGTAGCTTATGGAATAATGATTCAATTACCGTTGCTACACCATTAAAATGACCCGGACGAAAAGTGCCTTCCATTTGTTTTTCCAGGCCGGCGAAACAAAATTCTTTTGAAATTAAATTTTTGGGGTATAAATCTTTTGATTTAGGAACGTAGAGAATAAGTTTTTCCTTAAAAGGAGCAAGCATAATTTTATCCTCAGCTATATTTTTTGGATAATTTGCTAAATCTTCAGGGTTGTTGAATTGCGTAGGATTCACAAAAATACTGACAATTATCCACTCGTTTTCTTGAGCAGCTTTTTCAACCAAAGAAATGTGTCCTTTGTGGAGTGCGCCCATTGTAGGAACTAATCCAACGGATTTCTTTTTATCTTTTAAGAAGGACTGAACCTCACTGTGAGTATTAAACAACAAAATTTAGCATATGATTAACGATGCTAAAGTAGTCAGTTTTTGAGTATATGTGCATTAATTTTGTATTTTTGCAGAACTTTTCCCTACGGAAATCATTTATATGAAAGATAAGAAAGTTTTAATCATTTCTTCTGAGGTAGTGCCTTATCTACCCCAAACAGAACAAGCCATCAATTCATTTCAAATTCCAAAAGCAATAAATGATAACGGAGGTCAAACTCGGATATTTATGCCTCGTTATGGTTTAATAAACGAGAGGAGACATCAGTTACATGAGGTCATTCGTTTGTCAGGAATGAATTTGGTTATAAATGATTTGGACATGCCCCTAATTATTAAAGTTGCATCTATTCCAAAAGAGCGGATGCAGGTTTACTTTATTGATAATGATGAGTATTTCAAACGTCCTGGCCTTTTGCATGACAGTAAAGGTAGCTGTTATGATGATAACGATGAAAGGATGATTTTTTTTACTAAAGGTGTAGTGGAAACAGTCAAAAAGTTAAACTGGTCCCCAGATATTATTCACCTTCATGGTTGGTTTACTGCATTATTTCCATTGTATTTACAAACCTACTATAAAGATGAACCGTTGTTTTCTGAAAGTAAAATAATTAGTTCCATTTATGGCCCTGATTTTAAAGTTCCTTTTGCAAAAAAGTTTTTTGAGAAAGTAGCTTTTGATAAAATTGATGAATCACATCTTAAAGTATTGAAAAAAGCAACATATGAATCTCTCATTTCATTAGCAATTAAATATTCTGATGGATTAATCGTTGCAGCGGAAGATGTTCCCACCAGCGTGGTTGAAGAAGTTAAAAATAGCAAAAAGCCTCAGCTTAGCTTCGATGAATCTAAAAATGAGGAAGTTTATATTGATTTTTACAGCAATAAATTTTAATATAATATCTAGAATGCTTAATAACATTAAACTCATTGCAAGTGCTTCCCTAATAATTTCATTAAGTTCATGTGTCAAAGACTTTCTTCCTATTGGTGAAAATTTGTTTCTTGATCAGAAACTTGAGACTTTATCAGAGAGTTTCCCAGCATTCACATTTCAAAAAAAAATAAATAAAGTCCAAACCAATGGCCTCCCTCTGGTCCAGCTTGGAGAAATAAACCACCCTATTTTTGGTCTAGCAGAAGCGAGTATTACAACTCAATTGACCATCGCAAATAATCCTTTTTTTGGAAATCATAGGCAAGAAGTTGAAGATGATCCAAATATATCAGATCCTAATTTAATTCCAGAAAACGAAACAGTTAAATCAGTTTATTTAGACATCCCATTTTTTACTAATCAAGATGACGCCGACAACGATGGTGTTATTGATTCTTTAGACGCCGATCCAAATGATCCAGAAAGTAATTCAGATGGGGATGAATTGACAGATATTGTTGAGTCTCAAAATAATTTAAATCCATTAAACTCAGATAGTGATGGCGACGGTATTTTAGACCATAATGATGATGAAAATGCGGCCTATCAAAGTGAAAATAAAGTATATGAAATAGATTCTATTTATGGAAATCGTGAAGCTACTTTCAATTTGAAAATATATGAGTTGACATCGTATCTCAATGACTTAGATCCAGCAAATAATTTTGAAACTACCCAAGCATATTATTCTACTCAAGATTATTTTGAACAAGGATTTTATAATGCAGTACTTTTTGATGATTTGGTTAGTTTAAATTTTGACGAAATACGGTTCAACTTCAAAGAAGATGATCCTAGTACTGAAAATATTGACGAAACAACTCAGGTTGAAACAAGACTATCTCCAAGATTACGAGTTCCTCTAGATATAAGTTTTTTTCAAGAGAAATTGATAAACAAAGAAGGTTCAATTGACTTGGAAACGGTAATAAATTTTCAAGAAACTCTTAAAGGTTTAATTATCCATGCAGACAACTTTTCTGACGATATATATATGCTTTTAGACATTAACAATGCTGCAATAAATATTGTTTATGAATTTGACGATTATCAAACTAAAGGCACCCCAGACGATGTGTCTGATGATGTAGTTGAAAAAGTTGAAAGGGAATTTTCATTGGGCTTTAATGGAATTACCGTCAATACATTAAAGAATAGTCTTTTTGACACCGCTATTCAAGAGCAGTTAATTTTAACAAATAGTAATATACCTTCGGAAAGGCTCTATGTAAGAAGCGGAAGTCTATTAGGTAAAGTTCGCCTTTTTGAGAATGAGAACACAGATGATAATCAGCTAATTGAAGGTTTGAGATCTAAGTCTTGGTTAATAAATGAAGCAAACCTTATTTTTTATATTGATCCGGCTTTGGCAAGTTCTAAGGAATTATTAGCACAGCGTTTGTATCTGTTTGATTATAACACAGGCTTCCCCCTTTCAGATTATTTTATCGATGGGTCAGTTTCAAGCTCTGGAAGAAACAGTAATAAAAATGTGTTTGGCGGTTTATTAGAGTATGACGAAAATAATGTACCATACCGTTATAGGTTTAATATAACCGATCATGTTTCTAATATTATCAGAAATGATTCCATTAATTTTGATTTAGGATTAGTAGTCAGTGCTGATATTGACAACCTTACGCCGATCAATGCAATTACTGATTCCGAGGAAGAACTTGTTTACCCTTTAACAGCTTCACTAAACCCCTTAGGAGTGGTTCTTATTGGATCACATCCTGATACTTCTTCAGAGGATAAAAGAGTACGATTAGAACTTGTTTATTCTTCTTACCAATAGTTAGAATAAATTCCAGATCGTATATCCAACAAATATTACGAGTAAACCAACGAAACCCTGAAGTAGGGTTCCAAAAGTATGTGTTTTATACGCCGTCTTGACATCCATACCACTCATTTGTGAAACAATCCAAAAGTAGGAATCGTTTGCATGAGAAACGGTCATTGATCCTACTCCAAGAGCCATTATTGCCCATACTTTCCCCATTTCGCTATCTAGACCCAAAACAGGAAGAAGCGGAAAAATGATAGATGAGGTTGTGATAATAGCTACCGTGGATGATCCTTGAGCTGTTTTGAGTAGGGCTGCAATGATAAAAGGGATTAAAATTCCTAGACTTGAAAAAGTAGAGATTTCTTGGATATAATATTCAAGCGGAATAGTTTGAATAATGCTACCTAAGGCACCTCCCATTCCAGTAATAATTAAAATTGGAGCTGCTTGATTTATTCCTTTAATTACCGCCTTGTTAATTCTTTGTTTCGAATTTAATAACCGAAAGGAAAAAATCATTCCAATGCCTAAAGCCGCCGATGGCTCTGTTAGCCAAATCAAATATTGAATTCCAGGAAAGTTGGTTAAAAGTTTTATTCCAACACCCAAACACATTAAAAAAATAGGGACAACTATTGGAAGAAAAGATTTAACAAAAGAAGGGAGAGTTATCGGCTTATTTGAAAAGTCTTTTTCTTCAATTTCTATGCTTAATTCTGTGTAAGATTCTTTTTTAGAAAGCAGATTTCCATACCACCCTCCAACAAGAATAAGAATAAAAGCAATACTTCCGCCAACGAGTATGAGTAAAATGAGATTTTCTAAATTCAAATTCGCCGCCGCCGCCAATGGACCTGGTGTGGGAGGGACTAATACATGAGGGGCAAATAAACCTGTAGACAAGGCAACAGTAAGTCCAACAAGAGGTGTTTTAGTCTGTTTGGAAAGGGTTTTGTTTAGTTGGGATAAAATGACGAAAGCGGCATCACAAAATACAGGAATTGAGACTAAATACCCTATACAGCTAACTGCATAGGGTAAAGGAAGTCTATTGAGATGCTTTAAAACCCCTTTAGCTAGTGCAATAGTTCCGTGGGAATGCTCTAGAGCGACTCCAATAATAGTTCCAAATAGAATTAATAAACCAATATTTTGTACGATCGTTCCAAATCCTTTTTGAATTAAATTCATTGACTCTATGGGTGAAATCTCTAAAAGGAACGCTAAAAATAAAGCTGCGGATAGTAACACTAAAAATGGATGTAACTTTGCGAAAGTAGTGCCTAAAACTATCCACAAAACAACTAAAAGAATACTAATTAGCGAGAAAGCCATATTTATTAAATCTGTTTTTTAAATCTGAGTAATACTTCTATTACTTTAGATTCTAGGTTGTGAGATGCATTTTTCATGGCATCCGAAAGGTTAACTGTTGCTGGACTTGTTTGATAAATTTTAAGACATGGTAAGTCTGGGAGGTTTTCGATAGATGTTTTACCGGCAAAAAGAAAGGTTTTTATTTTATAACGACACGAAAGTTCAGCTACTTTTAGTGGTAATTTTCCAAAAGTACTTTGTTCATCAAAATGTCCTTCTCCAGTGAGTACAATATCCATTTTTTTTATTTGCTCTTCTAAATTTATTCGTTGAGCTAATAATTCAAAACCCTTTTCTATTTTTGCATTAAATAGACTAAATAAACCAGCACTAACTCCACCAGCAGCTCCCCCTCCAGGAAGATTAAGGATATTTTTATCAAATTGCTTTTTAACAACTCTAGCAAAATTATTGCTTCCTATTTCTAGCTCTTCAATAATTTTTTTAGTGGCTCCTTTTTGTTTGGCATAAGTATGAGCGGCTCCCTTTGGTCCTGTAATTATGTTTTGAACATCACAAGCAATAACCCAATTTACATTTTTCACTCTAGGATCTAGGTTTCTTAAATCAATCCTTTCAATTTTTGATAGATTAGCTCCTATTGGTTCAAGTATTTTATTTTTTTGGTCATAAAACCTACCTCCAAGCGCACTTATTATTCCCGCTCCTAAATCATGCGTTGCGCTTCCACCAATCCCTAAATAGATAGTTTTACATCCTTGATTTAAAGCATGCAATATCATAATTCCTGTTCCCCAGGTAGATGTTTTTAATGGATTTTTTTCGTGCTCTTCCAGTTGTATAAGTCCTGCTGTCTGTGATAATTCAATCCAAGCAGATTGAGAGTCTTCAAACAAAAAGTAAGGCGCTGTTAAGGACCGTTTTAAGCTGTCGGTCGAGTAACAATCAATTATTTTACCTTCAGCTTCATTTTTAAGAACCTCTATTGCGCCCTCCCCTCCATCAGAAAAAGGTGTTATGGTA